>Ga0209514_10000504_pt1 | contig 79131 bp, 43 predicted proteins | sample Subgrocontami58m_FD_187452 | JGI IMG/M metagenome (GOLD analysis project Ga0209514, IMG submission 187452) | Subsurface groundwater microbial communities from S. Glens Falls, New York, USA - GMW37 contaminated, 5.8 m (SPAdes) (version 3) | ecosystem: Environmental > Aquatic > Deep subsurface >... | reverse complement strand
AAGTGGATGCGTAAAGCAGAAACTTTTTTTGGCTCTTTTTACAAAAGTATTGAACAACGCATTTTTAGATTTTGGGAGTTGGTATTATCAACTCCTAATCTCAAAATGACTTTTTAAGGATCGACTATTTAATATCAGAAAATATATTGATCAAAATCCATTGAAGTGGGAATTGGGAAAAAATAAGCAGGAAAACATCTATGAGTAAGAGTAGAGAAGAGCTATGAAGATTTACGTATAGTTTCAAAGTCGAGGAGACGTTCAAGTGGAAGGTCTTTAAAATTAATGCGGCAACACTTTCGAAATTCCAATTCCAGAATTATCTGTTAAAACAATTTTTCCATCAATAACTTTCGTTCCGACAAATGGATCATTCTTAATAAGTAGATTACCATCCAAATCTGCCCATTGAACTTCAGGTGCTAATTGAGACGCGGCAGAAATTGCGCAAGATGTTTCTGTCATACATCCCAACATAACTTTCATATCTAATGACTTTGCAAGACCTAACATTTTATGTGCTTCTCTTAGACCTGTGCATTTCATCAGTTTGATATTAATACCTGAATAAACACCGTGAGCTTTTACAACATCCGGAATTCTTTGAACAGATTCATCTCCGAATGTTGGAAGAGGACTTCTTTCTGTCAACCATGCCATATCATTTATCATTTCCTTAGGCATTGGCTGTTCAATATAAATTACATTTTTTTCTTTTAACCAATTAATCATCTCCAACGCAAAGAATTTATCTTTCCATCCCTGGTTAACATCAACAGTGATCGGTTTATCAGTAACTGAACGAATTGTATTAATCATTTCTTTATCTGTCTCGCGACCGAGTTTTACTTTTAGAATTTTGAATTCATCTGCTTCTTTAACTTTTTGTTTAACTACTTCGCTTGTATCAATGCCAATAGTAAATGAAGTGTAAGGTGTTTTGTTTTTATTAAAACCCCATATTTTGTACCACGGCTTTCCAATTAATTTACCAACAAGATCATGAAGAGCAATATCAACAGAAGCTTTTGCTGCTGTATTTAATTCGTCAATCTTATCAACATATTCCAAGATAGTTTCCAAATCAAACGGATCTTTAAACTGCGATAGGTCAACTTTCGATAAAAATTTAGTAGCTGATTCGTGAGACTCACCTAAGTATGGCGGCATGGATGCTTCACCATATCCGATAATTCCTTCATATTCTATTTGAGTCAGCATTACTGGAGTTGTTGTTCTGGAACTTGTCGCTAAAGTAAAAACATGTTTTAGTTCCAGAGTGTAAGGTTTAAATGTTAGTTTCATATTCAAATTATTTTTTATGATACTGATATTTTTAGAAAAGATATTAGAATTTAAGCCGCTAGTTAATAACGCTCCGCCAATTAATCCGGAATTAACGATAAAATCTCTGCGATTTTGTTTCATTAAAATTCTCCCAGGTAATATTTGTTTCTTTTAACGGAGGAGATTCCGTTTTTGTCAACTGAGTTTAGAATTCTCTTAGCTCGAATAAAATGTTTAAGCCGGTACTCACTAAAATCCGCTGCATTTTTATCGAGCGAATTAATTTTTACTCTGCCGGATGCATGAATGAATTTTAAATCACCAATGTATATCCCAACATGAGTAACTCTTTCTTTAGTTGAATCGTTTTCATGGAAACCGAAAAAAAGTAAATCGCCGGGTTGTAATTTTTCAAATCCATTTTGTGTATCAATCAAGATACCGTTATTTACTTGCTGTGAAGCATCACGTGAAAGAATTATTCCATTTAAAAAATAAACAGTTTTGGTAAAACCGCTGCAGTCCATTCCTTTAGCAGAAGTTCCACCCCACAAATATGGAATTCCAGTTAACTGTGCTGCTGTATTTATAATATCAGTTTCGGATAGTTGTTTTTTGTTAAGCCATGATATAAAACTATCGCAGTCATTTTTTTCAATAAAAGCTGTCCGCCCGTCAGGATATTTAACTTTGTAAAAATTATTTTCTTCACCAAGATTAACTAAAATATTTCCGGCTGTTAAATCAGAAACGTGTGACGACGTTCCTGTTGGTTCAGAAAAGGAAAAACCAAATTCTTTTAGGTAAATAACTTTATCAGAATTGATCCATTCATTTAGTTGAGCTTTGTTCATCGGCATTATGCCGTCATCATCAATCCAGGCAATGTAATTATCCGGTGTCTGAACTAAATAAAACCCTGACGAATATTTATATATTTTAACAGGTGTTCCCATTAATGCCTGGGTTGCTAGTTCAGCCGGATGATCTGGATTTGTTCTAATATTTGCGACAGACAAATTAACGACGCCATAAATTTTATCTCCAAGCTTTGATTCGGGTAAAGACTGTATTTCATCAGTAAAATTCAGACTAAGTTTCTTCAATTTATTTAGCAAATCTTGTTTTGCTTCCGGAATATTTGTCTCGCCGGTTAAAATAGTAATGTGTGTATCATCAGAGGCGGACACATTGAAAATTGCCAATCTTTTATCCGGCGCATATAGAGTTCTTATTTCTTCTATGATTTTATTAATTGTACTCACGTTTACTTCCTGAGCATCTAAATAAATACATGATATAAAAAATATAAAAAAAATAATTATTGTTGTTTTCATAAAACACTCAAAATGATTTTGTAAATCTTGTTTACTTATTTCCAAATACACTTATAACAAACAGTTGCTAATCAGCCGCTTTATTTTCGTCTTCTTCAAAAGGAATAAAAAATATTGTAGCAAGCCCTGGTATTGCCATTAATAATACAATAATAAAAAATAATTTATATCCTACCGCTTGTTGGATAAAACCGCTTATTAGACCCGGCAACATCATTCCCAAAGCCATTATACCGGTTGATATAGCAAAGAAGGATGTTTTGTATTCACCTTTAGAAATATACATTAAGTAAACCATGAACGCAGTAAAACCAAAACCGTAACCAAATTGCTCGATAGCAACCAAAGGGAAAGCCAATTGTAGTGGAGGTTGTGCATAGGCCATGTATAAATAAGCAAAGTGTGGCACATTCAAAGTAATTGCAAAGAACCAGATACATTTTTTTAAACCATACTTAGAAATTACCCAACCGCCAACAATACCTCCAAGAATTAAGCAAATTACTCCTACTGTCCCATAAACAAGACCAACTTCAGAAGTTGATAGTCCAAGTCCACCAGCTTCGTGTTTATCAAGAAGAAATGGCGAAGCAAGTTTTACAAGCATTGCTTCTCCGAAGCGGTAAAAGAGTATAAACAGAAGTATTGCCCAAATTCTTTTTTGAGAAAAATATTGAGCAAATATTTTTACATACGAAGTTCGATCTTTTGAAATCCTAGGCTTATCGCTTTCAGGGTATGGTAGAATAAAACGATGATAAATAAAAACCAAAAGAAAAATGAATGCAGATATTCCAAAGACGATCGTCCAGCTTAAAGGAATATTTTTTAGTGATACTTCAAATTGTCCTGCTAAATAAACTAATAACCCGGAACCAAAGATCATTGCAATTCTATAAAAGACCGATCGTATTCCAACAAAAAGAGCTTGATCTTCTTTATTTAACGCAAGTAGATAAAGTCCATCTGCCGCTATATCATGAGTTGCGGAAACAAATGCACCAATAGTAAAGGCCAACAATGAAACTGCAAAGTAAACCGGAAGATGCAATGTAAATGCAATAAAGCCCAAACATCCGGACATGAATAGTTGTGTATAAAGGATCCAATTTCTTTTTGTAGAAAGATTATCAACTAGCGGACCCCAAAACATTTTTATAACCCATGGTAAATAAAGCCAGCTTGTCCAAAACGCAATTTGAGCATTATCTATACCCATCTTTTTATAACAGATTACAGATACAGTATTTATTAAAACGTATGGAATGCCTTCGGCAAAGTAAAGAGTTGGAACCCAAGCCCAAGGATTTCTACTTGTTAATTTTTGCTTCGTCATTAAATTTTTCTCCAAGAATATTTCAATAAGATTTCTAAATTACATCATAGTTTTAGCCATGAAAACCGCTCCAATTTCCGGAGGATTTTCAGCAGATACAATTTTTACATTTAGTAATTGAACTTTAATTTTTTTCTTAAACATTTCAGAATAATAATTCTCAGTTGCAATTGTACCTCCCGTCAAACATAATTTTAGTGTCTCTTCGCCAATCATTTTAAAAATTGATTTTACATGTAGCACCAGTTCATCCGATTCTTCTTCTAGAATTCTATTTGCAATTTTATCTCCATTCCGTGCAGCATCAATTACTTTGGGGGCAAATGAAGCGGTGTCAAAATTATTTCTATATACTTCAGTGATTAATTGAGATGAGTCGGTAATTCCAAAATCGTTTTTTAGAATTTCCGTTAATAAAGTTTTTTCGCCTCTTCCATCAAATTCTCTTGCTGCTTGGTTTAATCCGCGCCTGCCAATTGTGTTGCCGCTTCCCTCATCACCAATTAATCTTCCAAATCCGCCAACGCGGTGAATATTGTGATTTCTGTCCTTACCGAAAATTACAGATCCTGTTCCGGCAATAAGTAATGAACCGGGCGCGCCCGAGAAAGCACCTTCGAGAGCAATTCGTGCATCACTATCTACATTAAATGATTTAAAGGAATAACCTTTTGATTTAGCGTATTCTATAAAATCGTTTTTTAATTTCTCAGCATCACTCTGCCTGCCTGCACCTGTAGTGCCAATCATTATTGAAGCAATATCTTCCGCTGAAATATTTAAACTGGAAATTGATTCAAGAATTAATGATAAGATTGTTTCGCTTACTCTTTCGGTTCCAATAATTAAAAAATTAGATGGACCACCCAAGCATGTAAACAGAGAATTAAAATTCAGATCGGTTATTACACATTTCGTCTTTGTTCCGCCGCCATCTAAACCGATCAAGTATTTCTTTTCCATTTTAAACCTGTGCAAAAAAGTTAAGTGAAATTACTGATTTATAGAATCAATCTTTCATATACTTTAAATAATCAAGAATTCCATTATAAATTTTCTCAGCCATTTGCTGCCGGAAGTGATCGTCATATAATTTTTCTTCATCTTCAGCATGAGACATAAATGCCTGCTCTACTAATATTGCCGGCATATCAGACATTCTTGTAACACGGTAATTGAACGATCCAACAGAACCAAAAGGTTTGAGATCTAATTCGATTAATTTATTAAAAACTTTTTCTGCTAATGGTGCCCAGAACGGATTATGGTAGAAAGTGCAAGTGCCTGATGTTCCTAAGAATTCATTCATTGGTTCACTCGAATTAGCATGGATACTTAAATGAATATTTGCATCAGATTTTGTTGCGATCTCTCTTTTTTCAATAAGCGTCATATCTTTATCTGAATCTCTAACCTGCAATACTTCCGCGCCATTTTTCTTTAATAGTGCCTCAAGCATTATGCTAAGTTTTAAATTTATTTCTTTTTCTTTAATTCCTGATAATCCAACTGCACCGATGTTACTTCCGCCATGCCCCGCTTCAAGTGAAAATTTAATTCCTTTCAACGGTAACTCGTTTTCAACATTATAAGTTGGCGGATATTTTATTCGGAAGATCAATTCTTTACCGTTGGGTTTAATATCATATCCCCAAATTTTTGATGTATTTAGATTGATGTAAATTTTATAAGTCTCTTTTGATGTTTGCTGCCAGGTAATTTCATCAACGTAACGGAGATTTTTTCTGTGAATTATCCAAGTACTGCTTGTTTTTACTCCATACAAATTTATTATGATTCTTTTTTGTGCGGGATCGGGGTAAATATCGTATGGTACGTTTTCCAAATATGGAATTTTGATAATGTCGGCTGTCTCTGTAGGATAACCTACAATTGGATTAATAAAATAACCGGGGATTATTGAAGCAGTCGTAAGCTCTTTAACAAATTCGCGGTTAATATATCCTTCTTCGGTATCGCTTAATCGTACTCTATAGTTATCGCCAAAAATACCATTTGTTTTGAGTATTACGTTTTTGGGAAGTTCATTTCTTACCGGCGCACCTAATCTTATTGGTGCCAAAGTGAATGTTAAAATAGAATTATCAGAAGTAGTTGATAATAATGGAAGATCAGAAAATTCTTTTACCATAAGATTCTGTTTGAGAATTTTCTCAATTGAATTTTGATTAGAATTATTGTCAAGCGATTTCAAAATTAATTTGATGCTGTACTTTTGATCACGCAGGAAATTTTTCAGATGGATTTGAATTTTATATTGACTTGAGCCGCTGTAATCAGTTCTAAAACATTCATAGGTAAGACCGCTTGGAATTATTTCTACAAATCCTTTCTGTGATTTTGTACCGTTGAACGAAACTGTTAAATAATCTTCCGGTATCAGCGTTAAACTTTCTGCCGGTTCTATAGTGTCATCATTAATTTTTAATTGAAAATCAGATTTTAATGGATCTTGCTTAACTAGTAAAACGCGATCCTCATAAATTGTTGTTTCACCGGATTCATCTTTTATTTCAGCACGTAAATTATTCAAGCCCTCTTTCAATTTTATTTTTTTAAAGAAAATACCCGTTTTATAAATTTTTGATGAATCATCATTAATGAAAACCCTGGAAGGATATTTTGTTTTACAAAGTAAGTTGTAAGTATTGTTAGTAGTAATTGAAGGAAAAGGTCTTCTGAATTCCACCCATGTACCGAAACGGCTTACTGTATTATCTTTATTTAATAAATAATTATATGGAATTACCCAATCGCTCTTTGAAAGATTATACCTGGTGTTTCCTATTTTTAGTTTTACTGTATCAGACTTCTCTGTTAAAATAAAATTTAATCTTTTGTTCGCATCAATAATCTTCATTCTATTTTCGTTTAGCAATTCAACTGTTGCAGCATTTTTATCAATAACTTCCGTAAGGTTTAATGAAATAAAATGATCTGGGGAAAGTCGTTTAAGATAATATCTGAGAATTTTTCCCTCCTCTTGAACAGTCATATACTTATTGTATTGAACGGTATAATTCGCTTGGTCATCAACAACAAAATCAACTATTCCTTTTTCCAAATATTTATCTACAATAAGTGCTTCACTAACATTTACTTTTCCGGGAATCGAATTGATCAAATAAGGTTTTAGTAATGCGCATTCAACAACAATATCTTCGAATAAATTATAATCATCTTTTGATGAAAAATTAATTCCCTTGAAATAAAATCCATCAATTGCACAGTTCTTTACTAGAGTATAAAAGTTATTTTTTATTACAACTATTTGATTTTGTGATAGGGTCGATTTGTCCAATTCGGTAAAATTAATCTCGATTAAAAAAGTCAAACCATTTTTACTAGCAAGTTCCGCTGCATATAGCATATTATTTAATAAAGATGATTTGATGTTTGATGAGCTCAACATTATTTGCGAAAAGCTGTTTGAACTAAAAAGTACGGCATCATAATTTAGTTTTGATACCTCAATAAGTTTGGTTGCAATTTTATTTTTTAATGAATCAGAATCGGTAAAATCAATGTTTTCAAAATTCAATAAAGAAATTTTATCTTGATAATATTGGAAAGGTTTCGATTTTGTTTCTGTCTCTTTCTTAGCAACATCTACAATAGTTGAACATGCGGTTACGAAAAAAAGAATAAGTGAAGCAAGGACTAAATACTTTTTCATCTTGTCTCCAAAAGAAAGATTGCTGTAAAAAAACAAATATGTTTTAATATTATTAAATGTATTACATTTTACAACGTTTAGCGAGAAAGAAAATTTCTTCGATACAAACTACAAATACAAAATAACACTATTTAATTTTTTGGATAGCTGGAATACTTTCGTTACTTATTCGATCAACTGCCGAGACAGCAACTTCGGTAAGATCATTTTTTCTTACAGTCTCTTCGTTCTTGGCATTTTGTAATTTGTATTCTGATGTTAGAGGCAATTCATATGATAACTGATCACTGGTTAAAATTTTATAATCCCATCTATTACCATATTTAAAATATACTACCCAGCAGAAAATATTCTCTTTGTTTTTATGTGTCCAATATATATTTACTTTATCAGTTTGTTTGGAGACAGTAATTTCCGGTGAAACGAGTTGTGAATATTTAAACCAAGGAGTTTGAGGAATTAATGCTTCTCTTTTATATGGTCCTTTAACTATTGCATCAGAAAGATTTTGATAATCGAATATTGATCCAACACTCCAGCACAAATTACCCGGCGATTCCGGAAGCATTCCTCTTATTATCATAATTTGATTAATCACTTCCATAGTATTGAGTTCGTTATTTTCTCTTTCAAGACTGATGCCCGGCCAAAAATGTCTGTTCTTCAAATTTTCATTTTTCCACCAACCTAAAAGGACAGGAAAACTTTGTTGTATAGTGCTTGTTTTCCAATAAAGCTGAGGAGCCCAATAATCAACCCATCCTTCGTTAATCCAAAGTTTTGCATCTGCGTATAGTTTATCATATTGATCAAATCCTTCAATGGAATTTGGATTCCGAGGCCTCCATATTCCAAATGGACTTAAACCAAATTTTACATTGGGCTTAATTTCTTTGATTCCATTATAAACCCGTTTAATGAAAACGTTAATACTTTCACGTCTCCAATCGGCTTTACTTAATGCACCTCCATTGTTCAAATAATTATTCCAGCTTTCCTTATCAGGAAAATCCTCTTCATTATTATATGAAGGATATGGATAAAAATAATCGTCAAAGTGAATTCCATCAATATTATATCTTCTAGTAATATCCATTACAACACTGTATGAATAATCTTGAGTCTCTTTCTTGCTTGGCTCTAACCACCAGTAACCGGAAGATAATTTTACAACCAAATCAGGGTGTGTTTTAACAACAGAAAATTCTGAAACCTCTCCTCCTTCAACATGATGCGCTCTATAAGGATTTAACCAAACATGTAATTCCATTGCGCGTTTATGTGCTTCATCTATCCAGAATTCTAATGGATCGTAAAATGGATCAGGACCTTTACCTTGTTTGCCGGTTAAATAATAAGACCATGGTTCAATATCGCTTTTATAAAGTGCGTCACACTGCGGGCGAGCCTGGAATATTACAGCATTGAAATGATTATTCTTAAGTTTATCAAGGATTGTAATTGCTTCTTTCTTTTGTTCATCGGTAGTAAGGTTTTTTCTGCTTGGCCAGTTAATATTGGCAACAGTTGCAATCCAAGCTCCCCGAAATTCTCGCTCTACTTTAGGAAGATCCGGCAACGTAGTTTCGTATTGTTCAACTTTCAATGCAGTGCAACCGGAAATAACTAATAGTAAAACAATAGCAATTTCAATAATTTTTTTATTTGCCATAATAATTCCGCATCAAATTTTATGTTAAGAAAAAAGTTGATTAACAATAAATGTTATTAATTATTTTCCTAAAGACAGAAACTGTTAATAAAAAATGTTTATATATGTTATGAATAGTCATACGTTTTATGAAATATTTCTCTCTACACTGTATGAACATAAATAAGCCAAGATAATTTCAACTACATAATTGGGTAGTTTTAAAATTAATTATCTAATATTATTTGAAAGTATAGTTATAAATCGTATTACTCTTTTTAACAAGAATTGTTTATTATTTATCATTGAAGAAATATTTATTTATAACCGGTCTTCTAGGTGAATCAATTCCGAATGATAAACTTATGGCTAAATCATATACGTATGTTTAATAAGTTTATGAAAATATCGTTCATTACTGTTTTATTATTTTTTGAATTTTATAATACCCTCCAGGCACAATATCCAAAGATCATTTTTGATCGTATAGCAAAAGATCAAGGCCTTATTCCCGGTAATGTAAATGATATTTTACAAGACAGTACCGGTTTTATTTGGATGGCAACAGAAAACGGTTTATGCAGATACGACGGATATAACTTCGTTTATTATAGAAACGAAGTTAATAATGTCAACAGTCTTAGTTACAATCATGTTTTTAGTCTTTTAGAAGATAATAATGGGGTAATATGGGCTGGTACTTTAGGAGGCGGTTTAAATAAGTTTAATAGTAAAACCGGAAAATTTAAACGGTACGTTCACGATCCTAATAATCCAAACTCAATAAGCAGCGATATTGTTTTTAAGGTTTACAGAGACTCTAAAAAAAGAATATGGATCTCAACCTTAGGGGGAGGATTAAATCTTTTTGATCCGGTTAAAGAATTTTTTATTCACTTCAGCTATTCAAAAGAAGACACTAATTCAATCAGCAGTAATATGGTAAGTGCATTATATGAGGATAAAGATAAAAATTTATGGGTGGGAACATTCGACGGGATGAATTTATTTGTTGAAGCTGAAAAGAAATTCATACATTTTAAAAATAATCCTCTCGATAAATACAGCTTAAGCCATAACCAGGTGATGGATTTTCTTGAAGATGAAAAAGGACGGTTTTGGGTTGCAACTTTTGGCGGGGGCGTTGACCGGTTCGACAGAGTAAAAAAGAAATTCCACAGTATAAAAAGTGATTCAAATTTTCCTATAAGACCGGATAATCTGAATGTAAGAAAATTATTCGAGGATGAAGAATCTATTTGGGCTGGTACATACAGCGGTTTATTTAAATTTGATAAAAACACATTTACCAAAACCGATATATTTTCTAATCCTAATGATCATAGCACACTCAATGACAATAAAGTTAGATCAATTTTCAAAGATAGGACAGGTGTTGTTTGGATTGGAACTATAGACGGGGTAAATAAATTTGATTCGATGAAAAAAAGATTTCAGGCGATAAATTTCAACCAAAATTACAAAGCTTCGCTTGACAATAGTTTCACAATCCCTTCAAAATTTATTACAGACAAAATACTTTGGGCGGGACCCGGCGGTTCAACTATTGATAAAAGTAAAAATAGAAGAATAAAATTTTTCGGTGAGGTTGATTCGAAAAACGGATTCCATACAATTCTAACATCAAATTTCTATCTTGATGAAAAAAACTATTTATGGGTTGGAAGCTACAACGGTATTCATTATTACGATGTTAAAAAAAATGAATTCTTTAACGTTCAGTATGTAGATGATGGAACACCTTCGCAAGGTAATAATTTTATCAAGTGGTTTTATATTGATAAAAAGAATCGCTTGTGGGCTGGAACTATGTCCGGAGGTCTAACTTTTTATGATCCCGAAAAAAAAATAATTAAAAGGTTTAATCATTTAGAAGAAGATATTAAAACTATCGGTGATTCTAGAGTTATCTCGGTTTTTGAAGATAGCTATGGAGTTTTGTGGATTGGTACTTACGGCGGGTTAGATATTTTTAATGAAAAGGATGCAACATTTAAACATTACCGTGTTATTCCCAATGATAGTACATGTATTTCGAATGACAGGATTTACAATATATTCGAATCCAAATCCGGGGACTTATGGATCGGTACTTATCAAGGATTGAACAGGTATAACAGGGTAAAGGATAATTTTGAGCAATTTTCAATTAATGAAGGTTTAGGTAATAACACAATTTACAGTATTCAAGAAGACGATAGAGGCAATTTGTGGATAAGAACCAATGATGGAATTAGTAAATTCAATCCAGTGAACAAAATTTTCAAAAACTATAATTCCAATGACGGGTTACCAGGCATGGAGTTTAACGGAAATATTTATTTTAAAAATAATGATGGAAAAATGTTTTTTGGATTCTCTAACGGATTGGTTTCTTTTTATCCCGATGACATTAAAGACAATCCTTACAAAACTCAAGTTGCGTTTACTAAACTTTCAATAATGGATCAAGAAGTTAAGATGGGAGAGAACTCTCTTTTAACAAAGCCCATTAATGCTTTAGATGAAGTTGTACTTTCTTATAAAGATAAAATAATTAGTTTCGAATTTTCCGCACTTCATTTTGCTATACCTTCTAAGAATAAATATGCTTATAAACTAGAAGGATTTTTAGATAAATGGGTTTTTGTTGATGCAAATGATAGGTCAGCAAAATTTACAAATCTGGATCCCGGTACATATATATTAAAAGTAATGGCATCCAATAATGACGGGATCTGGAGTGATGTTGAACGATCAATAAAAATTATTATTACACCTCCATTTTGGGAAACTTGGTGGTTTAGGTTTATTGCTTTATTAATATTTTTATTTGTGATCTTTTTATTTTATGAAATCCGCTTAAATAGACTTCTCGAAATTGAACGTACCAGATCAAGAATTGCTCGTAATCTTCATGACGAAGTAGGAGGTACTCTTTCAAGTATTCAATACTTTGTACGTGCTGTTGAAAAGGAAATAGACAATGACTCAATAAATAAATCAAAATATTTGAACCTAATCTTGGAAAGTTCGGCTGATGCTCAGGAGAAAATAAAAGATTTGATATGGACTATAAATCCCGAAGAAGATGGACTCGGTAAATTTCTAATCAAGTTTAACAGATATACTTCCGATTTGTTGGATTCGAAAGGAATAAATTATAATATTGAATTACCGAACGGTACCTTTAATAAATCAATTTCAATGGAGAAGAGACAACATTTGTGGTGTATTTGCAAAGAAATTTTAACGAACATTGTCAGACATTCCCAATGTAAAAATGTTAATATAAAATTACTTTTTAACGGAAAAATTTTGGATCTGTCTATCGAAGATGATGGAATTGGATTTAATGAATTAATAAAAAATATCGGTTATGGATTAGTTAATATAAAAAATAGAGCCGAATCGTTGAAAGCTCATTATAAATTAACAACAGCCATTAATAACGGAACAAAATGGTTTTTCTCAATCAAAGTATGATTTTCTATCTTTACGGGTAGTACATAGAGCGACAAGACGCAATGGTTGATGTTTGATGTTTGATGGAAAACGGGAAAAATTATTTAAAAATATCTAGACACAAAAAATCCCGTAGGGATCACTATGTGACAAAAAGTTAACTGACAATGAACGAGTTTAATAAAAAAAGCCCTTCCCCCTGCCTGCCGGCAAGGTTTGGGAAGGGTTGGGATGGGCATTTATTTAATGATAAAAATAACAATAATAGAAGATAATGTTTTTGCAAGAACGGCGTGGGAATCAGCACTTAGTTCGGTAGAAGATTTTGTAGTATTAGAATCTTTTATTTCTTGTGAAGAAGCTATCAAATCGGAATCAATAAAAAAATGTGATGTAATATTATTAGATATTGGTTTGCCCGGTATATCCGGTATTAAAGGTGCAGAAATATTCAGCAGTATTAACAATAATTGTCTGATAATAATGATCTCTATTCAAGATGATGATAAAAGTATTTTTGGTTCTCTTCAAGCCGGGGCAATTGGATATTTGCATAAATCTGTTTCACCGGAAGAATTAATTGATTCTATCCGATTGGCTGTTAAAGGAGGATCACCAATGACTCCTCAAATTGCTCGAAAAGTTCTGAAATCATTTCATAAATTTAAACCAAGATACACCGAAGATAATCTTACCGAAAGAGAGACGGCAATATTAAATTTACTTTCAGAAGGAAAATCGTACAAAAAAATTGCGGAGGAGATATTTCTTTCTGTGGACGGAGTAAAATATCATATAAGAAGCATATATGAAAAACTTCATGTTCATAGCAGGGCTGAAGCAGTTAGTAAAGGACAAAAATTGAGAATTCTCTCAGAATTGTAATAATCTTTTATTTTTCTTTGATAAATATTTGCTCTCTATTTCTAAAACACACAAATTCATTTTGTTGTGATATATTGCTTGGGAATTAGAATTTGTAAAACTACACATTAGTGTAGTTGGAATATGTTTGATTGTTTACAAATTAATTTTACGTTTTAGTTTCAAATGAACCTTAAGATTTAGGTTGCAGAATGAGAAGAATAGTCTATTCAGTTTCTATTTTATTGCTGCTTCAAACTATAATTATTTTTGCACAGACTTCAAATCCAAAGAGAGAATTTAGAGGGGCATGGATTGCATCAGTGACAAATATTGACTGGCCTTCTACAACAGGATTATCTATTGAAACTCTAAAGAAACAACTTACCGATTTACTCGAATCTGTTAAGAATGCAAATCTAAATGCAGTTTTTTTTCAGATAAGACCTGAATGTGACGCGCTGTATAAATCTTCAATTGAGCCATGGTCATATTGGATTACAGGAACTCAGGGTGTTGCACCTGCAGGAGATTTTGACCCGCTTAAATTTGCTATTGATGAAGCTCATAAAAGAGGCATTGAACTTCACGCCTGGTTAAATCCTTATAGAGCAAGACAAGTTAGCGTCTATACTCGGGCTGCTAATCATGTAACAAATTTACATCCGGATTGGATTTTAAAATTTGGGAATCTCTATCTTCTTGATCCTGGAATACCCCAAGTTAGAAATTATAATGTAAGCGTGATTGTTGATATTATTAATAAGTATGATGTTGATGGAATTCATTTTGATGATTACTTTTATCCCTACCCACCGGACCAAATCTCAAATCAAGATGCTGCTACGTTTGCTGCTTTTCCAAGAGGGTTTACAAATATCGGAGATTGGAGGAGAGATAATGTAAATATTCAGATGAAGGCAATTAGTGATACAATTAAAGCAATTAATCCTAGAATTAAATTCGGTATTAGTCCTTTCGGAATCTGGAAAAATGGTGTTCCATCTGGAATTACCGGCATGGATGCATATAGTGTTATTTATGCAGATCCAATTGTTTGGCTTAAACAAAAAACAGTAGATTATATTATTCCGCAATTATATTGGAGAATTGGAGGAAACCAGGATTATAATAAACTTATGCCTTGGTGGGCTGATTCTGCAAAACAATATGGAAGACATTTTTATTCCGGTAATATTTATGGAAGCTATACTACTTCTGAATTACCTAACCAATTAAAAGCAAATAGAAGCAATAGCAAAACAAACGGTATCGTTTTATTTAGTGCTAAACACATTCCAAGCAATACATTAAGTTTTACTGACTCACTTAAAAATAAATATTTTACTAATCCGGCATTAATACCGGGAATGGATTGGAAAGATCAAGTAAAACCGAATCCGCCGGAAAATTTAAGATTTGATAAATTAGCAGATGCTAGAGGAGATGGATTAATTTGGAATGCACCTTCAAGAGCAACCGATGGCGATGTTGCCTTTATGTATGCGGTTTATAAGTTTAATTTTCCTTTTGTTAATCCATCTGATCTTGAAAATTCTACTTATCTAAATAATATTGTTGGAACACCATATGCCGCATTAAAGACTAATGATGTATCTAGAACTATGTACTTTGCGGTTACTTCTTTAGATAAAAATTATAATGAAAGTACGATGAGTTTAGTTGTTCCGGTTCAAGTTACTATTCCCGGTAAACCATTGCTTATTTTTCCGGCTGACTTAGCAATTAATCAAAAAGATACTGTTAAGTTGGTTTGGGAAAACACCCTCCACTCGAATTATAATAGACTGCAAATAGCAACAGATAAAAATTTTACAAATTTGATAGTCAATCAGAACAGCATTGTGGACACATTTAAAACAGTAACAAATTTAAATGGACTCTCTACTTATTATTGGAGAATTACAGCATCAAATTTAGCAGGAGAAAGTATTTTTTCTGATGTTCGAAGTTTTACTACTGGATTTCCTGTTCCTCCTCAATTATTGTTACCAATAGATAAATCATATCTCTCGGCTATAACTACAAAGTTAGTTTGGAAAAAATCACTAACCGCTGTAAAATATAGACTTCAATTAGCGGAAGGGTTGTCAATTGTACCATCAATAACAATTCTCGATACAGTTGTTACCGATACTTCCTTAACAGTCAGCAAATTAAAAGATAAGAAATTCTACACTTGGTCGGTTAAGGCAGTTAATGATTTCGGCTCAAGTGCGTTAGCAGATGTATTCAAATTTAATACCGGTACTTCTACAGGTATAGAAGATGATGTATCAATACCAACATCATTTGTATTGAATCAAAATTATCCTAATCCTTTTAATCCGAGTACAGTTATCAGTTATCAGTTGCCGTTTGCCGGTTATGTTTCTTTAAAAGTTTTTGACATTCTTGGAAGGGAAGTAGCTACACTTGTTAATGAATTTCAGAATGCAGGTAAACATAATTCTACATTCTCAATTTTCAATTCTAAATTAACAAGTGGAATTTATATCTATGTATTACACTCGGGTTCCCAAATTTTAAGTAAAAAAATGTTGCTGATTAAGTAAAATTTCGTTTAATTAAATCGAATATTAATTATCGTTTTTTTATCGAAAATATATGTAATGTTAATTCTCCAATAAATTAGTTATTCAAATATGAAATATTATTATGAAATTTAGGAGATTATGAATATGAGAAAATTTTTACTTCTCACAATTCTTACCATGTTTTTTGCTTCTCAACTTCTGGCAGGAACTACTGGAAAAATCTCTGGTATAGTTACCGATTCTAAAACTAAAGAGCCTCTTATTGGTGTAACCGTAGTACTGCAGGGTACAACTTTAGGAACTTCTACAGATGTTGATGGCTACTTTGCAATTCTAAATATTCCGCCCGGAACTTATACAGTAAAAGCAACCTACATCGGATATTCATTAGGTACGATCACTAATGTAAGAATTAATATTGACCAGACTACCAACCTTGACATAACATTAACCGAACAAGCTATTCTTGCTAATGAAGTTATTGTTGTTGCGCAACAACCGATTGTTCAAAAAGATGTTTCATCAAGCCGCGTTAATCTTAATGTTGAAGAGATTAAAAACTTGCCTGTTGTTAGTGTACAAAGTGTTATAAGTCTGCAAGCAGGTATTGTGTCGGGGGCTTCCGGACCAATTATAAGAGGTGGCGGTGCAGATCAAACAGCGTTTGTTGTTAATGGTATGACCCTTAGAGATGAAAGAGACAACACTCCGTACACGGGTATTAGTTTTACTTCCGTAAAAGAAATTCAAATACAAACCGGTGGATTTAATGCTGAGTTTGGAAATATAAGATCCGGTTTGGTAAATGTTGTTACAAAAGATGGCGATAAACAAAAATATTCCGTTTCATTTCTTGGCAGATACAAAGGTGCTGCCAGAAAACATTTCGGGGAACCTGTTAACTCGCCGAATTCTTATTGGATTAAACCATATATAGATGATGCTGTTGCATGGACGGGAACAGATAATGGAGTCTGGAATGATTATACAAAGAGACAATACCAGCCGTTTAGAGGATGGAATAAAGTATCGCAACAACTGCTTGCAGACAATGACCCAACTAATGATATGACTCCGGAAGCTGCACAAAGATTATTTTTATGGCAACACAGAAGACAACTGGATATTACACAACCGGATTATGATGCAGATTTAAGCATTAGTGGTCCCGTTCCATTTATTAGTGAGGAATTGGGCGATCTTGCTTTTATAGCTTCTTACAGAACTACCAGAGAAATGTATTTTATTCCTTTATCACAAGATTCCTATAATGATTATAACTTTCAATTTAAATTGACTTCGGATTTAAAATCCGGTATGAAATTATCTCTTGATGGTATATCGGGTAAACAATGGGGAACAACAAGTTCGAGAAGCGGCGGTCCTGGTATTTTTAGATCTGCTGGCGGAATTGCCGGTGAACTTGATAATAGGTCAGGTGCAAGCTATCTCGACGCTCGGGTTTTTGCAACTGATTATTGGGCACCAACTCAAAAATTTATTTCGGGTTATGGTTTAAAATTTACACACGTAATAAACTCAAGTACATATTATGATATTACTTTAAGTCAATTTGGTACACGGTATGAAACAAACCAGGGTATTGCAAGAAATACTGCAAAGGTAAATGGATTTGGAGAACTATTTTTTGATGAAGCTCCGTTCGGATATTATAGCGGTACAAGTAGCGGAATTGGTTCATCTATGAATATGGGTTTGGGTTTTAGTAATTCAAGAGACAGCAGTAAAGTGAATACGTGGTCGGCAAGATTTGATATTGCCAGCCAATTGGATAAGTATAACAATTTAAAAGCCGGATTGGAATTTGTTTATACTGATAATGCTGTAAATTATGCTTTAATAGAACCCGCTCTTCCAAGTAGTAACAGTAGATCTTCCTGGCAAACCTTCCCTATAAGAGGAGCGTTTTATATTCAGAATAAATTAGAATTCGAAGGGATGATTGCTAACATTGGTCTTCGTGTTGATTACAGTAATGCAAACGGAGATTGGTATTTGATAACAAATCCTTACGACCGTGCATTATCCGGAGCGCTTTCACAAGGTATAGACACCCTTATAGCAAAGGAAACTACAAAAGCTATTTTCGACATAAGTCCAAGATTAGGTATCGCTTTCCCGATTTCGGTGGATAGTAAGTTATATTTTAATTACGGGCATTTCAGATCAATGCCAATCCCCGAAAATCTTTATTTGTTAAGACGAAGTACTGTTACTCAGGCTGTGACGAGACTTGCCAATCCGAACAACCCTCTTCCGAAAACCGTTGCTTATGAATTGGGTTATGAGCATAATTTATTTGATGAGTATTTAGTAAGAGTTGCCGGTTATTATAAAGATATTACAGAGCAACCCAGACTTGTAACATATACAAGCAGAGATAACTCGGTTAGTTATTCAATTCCTGAACCGGAGAGTTACGAAGATATTAGAGGATTTGAAGCTACCATTACTAAAAACAGAGGAAATTGGGTTAGAGGTTTTGTTAATTATACTTATCAAGTATCCACAAGTGGAAATTTTGGATTAAGCAGTAATTCAGAAAATCCAGCAATCCAAAGAGAGAATCAAAGGAATAAAGCTTTTTTTGAACAGAACAAACCAATACCAAGACCATACGCAAGAGCTAATGTTGATCTATTTACTCCGCTTGATTGGGGTCCGGAAATATTTGGTATAAAAATGTTCGAAGATTTGAGAATGAATATACTTGCTTCCTGGCAGTCGGGCGTAAATTTTTCTTGGACTGGTCCGGGTGGTGTTAAACCGGGATTTGAAAATAACATCCAATGGGGAGATAATTTTAATGTTGATCTAAGAATTTCTAAAGCATTTGATTTTGGTCCATTTAATATCGAGTTCTTTGCAGATATTCTTAACGCCTTAAATATCAAGACGTTTGGTTACAAAGCCGGATTTGTTGACTTGAATGATTATGATGATTACATAAAATCACTTCACTTACCGGAAGACTATAGGCAATTTGGTAATAGTTATAAGTTCATTACCGGTACTGATAAACCCGGCGATGTTAGAACCGGTTCTTATATCCCTTGGGATGAAAACGCCAGCGAATCTCAAAAAGAAGAATGGAATAAAAATAAATCTTACATAGACATGCCCAATTTGGAGTACTCGGCATTCTTAAACCCAAGATCAATCTTTTGGGGCATAAAAATTAATTACGATTTAAATTAATATTTATTAGAAAATTTTGAGGAAATAATGAACTCAGTTTTTTACAGAATTAAAAATTGTCTTCCGCTCCTTCTGGCAATATCAATCGGTATCCAGTTTGTAACTTATGGACAATTCAAAAATGTTTGGATGTCCGCCGGTTCTTTGCACAATTGGTATTCCGAAATAGGTTCTGAATTAGAAGAAGCCGGATTTATTAGAACCCAGCAATTTGGAATGCAATGGCCCGCTATTTATTCTTATCAGGATATTCAGGCAGCTAGGGGAATGTGGATTGGGGCAAAAGATTTTACAGATGAATCCGGTCAATATTTCCCATTCAAAGTTGTTACAACGGGTCCAAGACCGCCGCAGTTCTATCCTTTCTATCCTATCAAAATGGAATTGACATCCAAATTTGCTGCTTCAAATGTATTCGTAAATGGAGCTTTATCTTACCAAAAAAATGTTGAAATAGATAAAATTGATAAAACTATTCTTTACGATAGAGTAATTGAAAATGTAATTAATTCACAACTCGGGATTACAGTTAAAAGAAAGATATTCCAATTTGCTCAACAGTATAACGATAACTACATTATTTATGAATACACTTTTACCAATACGGGCAATACCGATTCCGATAGTCAAATTGAACTACCAAATAATACAATTACCGGTGCCTATTTTTGGTTCACATATAGAAATTCCGTAAATAAATCTGTTAGATATGTAATTGGAAATGCAGCGGGTTGGGGCATTAATACAATGAACGATGCCCGCGGGGATGGTGTAAAAACCGATCCCGTAAATGAAAAGTATAGAGCACAATTTTCATGGCATGGATATTTTCCTGGTAAGGATGTGCCTTATGATAATATTGGCGGACCAATTTGGGCTCTTAATAGTACTGCTGCTGCTTATAATAATCCGGCAGACACCGTTGGAAGATTAGGTGGTACGCAATTTACCGGTTTGGTAACTTTATATGCAGATAAATCGGCAACCGAAAAAGTTGATGATCCAAAACAACCAACTACTACAGATTATATTAATTCAGATCACCCGTTATTATTAGCCGGAGCTAATGCATTAAATAAAGATAGAATGACTCAAGAGTATGCACTTATGGCTGTTGGACATAAAGCACCAAGACATGCTGATGCAGTTGAACCAAGTGGAGATTTCGCAATACAAAAATCTGCACCTAATGTAGGAAATGCTTCCGGCGGTATATCATTTAATAATGGATATGGTCCATATACTCTTAAGCCCGGTGAAAGTGTTAGAATAGTAATGGCCGAAGCTGTTAATGGAATTGGAAGAAAACTACAAGTTGATACCGGTATAAGATATAAGAAAGGACAAATAACCGCAGAGGCAAAAAATAGAATTGTAATGCAGGGAAAAGATTCACTTATGTTAACGTTCAAGAGAGTTACCGAAAACTTTAATTCCGGATGGAAATTACCTCAACCACCGATGCCTCCAACAACTTTTGAAGTTAATTCTGGCGGTGATAGAATTTCTCTAAAGTGGGATGTAAATTCAGGCGATCCCAATCCGCCGACAGCATTTAGAATTTATCGCGCACTTGGTAATGTAGACAGTAATTATACAATGATTTATCAAACTTCAAGTACCAGCGAAAGAAGTTACGATGATAAAAATTTAATTCGAGGTTTCAATTATTACTATTATATAACGGCAGTCGGGGCTCCAATTTCAAGCGGACCCGGCACACCGGCAGGAAGACTTGAAAGTGGTAGATATTTTACTCAAACATACGAACCCGCCAATCTTCAAAGACAAGCCGGTGAAAAATTGAGTGATATAAGAATTGTCCCTAATCCATTTAATGCTTCTGCAAGTGGTAATGTTCGTTTTCCGGGTGTGAATGATCAGGATAAAATTGCATTTTATAATATACCCGGTCAATGTACAATAAGAATTTATTCTGAGCTGGGTGAATTAATTAAAACTATTGAACATACTAACGGCAGCGGTGATGAATTTTGGTACCAGGTTACTTCATCGAACCAAATAATTGTAAGCGGTATTTACATTGCTGTTATTACTGATAAAACTACAGGTCAAAACCATTTAGCTAAATTTGTTATTATCAGATAAATAAATTTTTAGGTAAATAAATGAAAAATTATACAATTATTATTTTGCTAATCTTGGGATTACTTGCTCATACCTTAAATGCACAAGATAAAAAACTTGCGCAAACAGGTATGAAGTTTCTTAGTGTATCAACTGATGCAAGAACGAGCGGTTTTTCTGAAGCTGTTACGGCAGTGGATCTAGCTTCTGCTTCTGCTATCTTTTATAACCCTGCAACTCTTGCTTCAATTAAAGAATTTACTTCTTTAACAATTGGAAATGTAAATTGGATTGCCGATATCAAATACATTCACTCTGCTATTGCTTTTTCACCATTCAACGGCGATTACGGAGTATTTGGAATTTCATTTCTATCGGTTGATTATGGCGAATTTATGGGTACGGTTGTAGCAAACAATGAAAAAGGTTATGCTGATGTTGGTATGTTTTCACCAAAATCTTATTCAGTCGGAATCGGATACGCAAAAGCACTTTCTGATAAATTCTCTGTTGGCGGTAATATCAAATATGTTAAACAAAATTTGGGCAGCAGTGTTATTGATGTGGATAAGAACGGAAATTATGTAAATGAAGATAATTCTTTGGGAGCGTATGCATTTGATTTTGGCATACTTTATAGAACAGGTTTTAAGAGCTTGAATTTTGGGATGAGTGTTAGAAATTTTTCGACAGAATTAAAGTATAAAAAAGAGACTTTTCAATTGCCTTTAATGTTTAAGATCGGACTATCTATAGATGCAATGGATTTATTTAATGTTGATAAAAACACTCATTCATTAATTGTTGCTGTGGATGCATCTCATCCGCGGGATTTTAGTGAGCAAATTTACGTTGGAGCCGAATATACTTTTATCAATACATTTTCTGTTCGAGCAGGATTTGTTTCTCCGGCAGATGAACACAATTTTTCGGCTGGATTTGGCATTAAAAGAGATATTTCAGGCATGAACCTTGGAATTGATTATGCTTATCAACCGTATGGAATTTTTAATAATGTCCATAGATTTACATTTAGCTTTTCTTTTTAGCTAAATGCAAAATGTTCATTTAATTGAAACAATAAAATTTACTGGTATTGAAATATGAAAAAGATAATACAGGGCATTTCTAAAAACTATAATTTTGTCTTTAAAACCACTTGTGTTTTAATTGACGGCATCAAATCAATTGGGCTAAAGCCCTTGTTCGACTGGGCTTTAAATAACCCCACGCTTAAGCGTGGGGTTAAGAAAAAACCAATCACTATGGACTTTAGTCCTAATTTTCCGGTTTTTAGAAGTGCCCTACAATATTTCTCTTTAGTAATAATAATTGCTTTCACTGCATTATTATGCAGTTGTAACCAGGAAGCGGCTCCAAGTTTATTTGTAGTTGAGCCAAAGGGCAGCACACCCGTTATTTCCGGTGTTATTCCAGCGAATGAAGCATTAGCCGGTGTTACCGAAATTTCAGTAACCGGTTCCAACTTTTCTTCTGTGAAGGAAAATAATTTTGTTTTCTTTGGAACGGCACAAGCTGTGGTATTACAGGCTTCTTCAACACAACTTGTTATTAAAGCTCCTACGTTAATTAAAAATGGTCTTGATCTTAAAATTTCCGTTCATGGTATTGAAAACTTCAGCAATGTAGTCAAATATAATCTGCTGGAAGCTGTTGGCGTTTATTTTGCTTTTGCAAAAGGTGTTGATGATCCTATGGCTGTGGCTGTTGATAAGAATGAAAATGTATATGTAAACCTAAAGGATAAAGGAGTTAAAAAAATATCTTCGACCGGAACGCTAACTGATTTTGCACCCAAAGGTGGTGAATCTTTCTTCTTTGATATGAAAGTTGGACCAAATAATATTTTATATGTAACAAGAAATTTAAGAGGAATTTTTCAGGTAGAAGAAGGAAAACCGAGCGCAACTTTTGTTTTATTTCCTATAGGTATTTCCATTGTTGCAATAGATTTTGATGAGAATAAAAATATTTGGGCTGCTGGAGGCGGAGGGAATTTATACAGTGTTACTCCTGCTAAAGACGTTACTGCTTTCCCAATTGATTATACTATTTCATCATTAAGATTCTATAAAGGTTATTTATATGTTGCAGGAAAGAAAGATGGTGAAGAAGCAATCTATAGATATAAAATCAATTCGAACTTATCTCTTGGCAGTAAGGAAAAATATTTTGATGTTGGTGCTAAATATGGATTAAATAAAATTCAAATTGGTGCCATTACTTTTACTGAAAATGATGACTTAATAGTTGGAACTGACCAAAGTGATTCGTTTATAGTTGTTACTGGCGGCGGCACTGCTTCAAGTTTATATCCCGGGTTAATTAGTCCAAGTGTTAAATCTCTTTCTTGGGGCACTAAAAAGAATTTATTCTACATTAGAGAATATACAGATGCAGGGGCTATACTGCATACATTAGTGCGTGTTGATATGCAAAAATTAAGTGCGCCTTATTATGGAAGACAATAATATTTTTATAAGAAAAGATTAACTTCAATAAATGATTTAACTAACTTAGTTTCTAATAATAAAAAGGAGACACAATGTTAAAAAAAATTACATTATTATTTGCATTAGTTTTAATCACTGCGGGTACAATAAATGCTCAATGGTTTAATGTGGGTCCATTCCCAAATGGAGATGTTATTTGGAAGGCTCAAAACCATGCAGTTGCAGTTGACCCTGATGGGAAAATATGGGTAGGAAAATATTCTAATGTTCCAACTACAGGTTTTATTAATCCAGGAACTGGTAAGCCCCTCCGAACAGCTTGTTATCTAACTTATATATTTAATCCGGACGGTTCGCAAACTTCTTTCTCTCCCATATTCCAAGTTATGGGTGATACTATGTATAATACATCCCAGAGAGGAATGAGAACAAATATTGATGGAAATATTCTTTTAGTTACAGGTGCTACTGCTCCTAATGGTCCAATGATGTATTTGATAAACTACAAGACCGGAGTAGGTCTTAAGAAAGTTATGTTAGCACCCGCTACAGCAGGTGCATCAACGGCACCATGTGTTTCTGCTAACGGGACAATCTTCGTTGCACCCGTTACAGGCGGTCAATATCCGTTATCAATGTATGATCAAAATCTAACTTTAATTGGTACTGCAATACATCCCACAATTGGATTTTCAAGAAGTTTTGAAGTCTCTAAGGATGGAAATACTATTTATTGGGCTGGATATACAAATCATAAAATATATATCTACACAAGAGCGGATGAATTTTCGAGTTTTACACGGAAAGATTCACTTTTTAGTGGTTTTGATTGCGAATCATTCACATGGCACCCAAAAACTGGTCATCTATGGATGTCTGCAGGATCTAATAATGATAAACCAGTAGCTCCATATACAATGGGAAGCTGGTATGCTTATGATTTTACTAAGAAAAAGATTGTAGATAGTCTAAGATTTCAATATGCCGACCCTGGTAAACCAGACGAAAGACCAAGAGCTTTAGCTTTCAGTCCTGATGGAAGGATTGCATATGCCGGACAATTTGCTACTTCGAATTCAATGGTTCAACAATTTATTAATACCGCTACGGATGTAAAACCCCTAGCAGAACTACCAACCGGATATGATTTATCACAGAATTATCCAAATCCATTTAACCCAACAACAAATATTAAGTTTTCAATTCCTGAACAAGGATTTGTCAGCTTAAAAATTTATAACACACTTGGCCAAGAAGTAGCTACTCTTGTAAATGAAACCAAGAGTGCGGGTACATACCAGGTGGATTTTAATGCTGCTAAACTATCAAGCGGAATGTATATTTATACACTAACTTCGAACAAAGTAAATATTTCTAAAAAAATGTTGTTGATGAAGTAAAACTCTGTTGAAATTATTTTTAGTGAAACTTGAATTCCCCTCTTGATAGTTTATAAGAGGGGAATTCTTTATTAAAGAAATTGTGAATTCATTTCTTCTCTCTTTGTATATAAATTTTGTATTGCATATAACCACGACTTTCAGAGGATGTGTGATAATATTAATTGTAAAGCGAGATTCATCTCGCTAATTGAGGAAAAAATAATATTTTCACAACATTTATGAGCTAAATAAATTTCGCTATACAATTTTCACACACCCTCTAAACGTCGTGATAGTTGAAATTCAAAAGATGGTTTAATTAATACTCATTTGAAAAAATAATGATGTATAACCGGAGATTTAGAAATAGATGATAACAGTATTTCTTCCTTATAGTGGTTCGCAACATAGCATTGCTGCAATTAATGACTTACTTAGTTGTAAGCTCGTATCCAAGGTTTATTTATTAGCTGGCAATGAAAATGGTGAAACACCAAAAAGTTGTGAGATCCTGAACGTAAGTAATTTAACAAGTTCTGCAACCGTTGATCTGATCAAAAGAAAAACTCAAACAAAGTATATACTATTATTTACCCAGGACAACAAATACCAATTTGGACAGTTTTCTATTGAAAGGTTTTATAATGTAATGAAGGCTACGGGTGCTGGGTTAGTCTATTCAAATTATTTTTCAATCAAAGAAAATTCAATAACCCGGCATCCGGTAAATGATTATCAGTTGGGAAGTTTAAGAGATGATTTTAATTTTGGAAATCTAATCTTCATAAACACAGAATTTCTTAATTCCTTTAAAAACGAAAATGAATACAAATACGCCGGAATTTATTCACTAAGACTACATCTTTCTTGTGTTAGCCAATTTGTTAGAATACCTGAGTTTTTATATACAACCGTTGAAACTGATTTACGAATGAGCGGAGCAAAACAATTTGATTATGTTGATCCAAAGAATCGCGAAGTACAAATTGAAATGGAAAAAGCTGTAACAGAGCATCTTAAGAATATAAATGCTTATCTCACTCCTAATTTCAAAGAAATTGAAATTGAGAGTGATAATTTCGAATTAGAAGCTTCAGTTATTATTCCGGTTAAAAATAGAATTAGTACAATTAGCGATGCTATCAACTCTGTTCTATCTCAAAAGACTGATTTTAAATTCAATCTTATCGTTGTTGATAATTATTCAGAAGACGGTACAACAGAAAAAATAAAAGAGATTGCCGGGAAAGATTCGCGCTTAGTTCACATCATTCCCGAAAGAAAAGATTTAGGAATCGGCGGATGCTGGAATAAAGCCGTTCATAATAAATTATGTGGCAGGTTCTCAATACAATTAGACAGCGATGATATTTACCCAAATGAAAATACAGTTCAGATAATTGTTGATACTTTCAAGAAAGAAAAATGTGCTATGGTAATTGGCACATATAGAATGACCAATTTTAAGCTTGAAGAAATTCCACCGGGAATAGTTGATCATAAAGAATGGACACCGGATAATGGAAGAAATAATGCGCTTAGAATAAACGGACTTGGCGCACCAAGAGCGTTTTATACACCAATTCTTCGTGAATATAAAATTCCCAATGTAAGTTATGGTGAGGATTATGCTGTCGGTTTGATGATATCGAGAGATTATCAAATCGGAAGGATTTATGAACCGATTTATCTCTGCAGACGATGGGAAGGTAATTCAGATGCTGCTTTGGATATTGAAAAACAAAACTCTTACAATGAATATAAAGATAGATTAAGAACAATCGAAGTACTTGCGCGTCAGAGGAAAAATAAAGATGCCAACAGAGTTACCTAAATCAAGGTTGTACTTAGATGACGATGATAATTCAATCGAATTGCCTAAAAAAGCCGAAAAATTATTCGAACAGCAACTTAAGAATTGGCAGCTTGCCTCTGAAGGATATAGAAGTCTATCATCAGTTCTAATAAAACAATTCGAGTTTGATAATTTTTCTATAGAAGCGCACTTTAATCCAGGTAGAATTATTTCTTCTTCTGCAAAAGTTGATACAAAATCTATTGAAGCACGTCCGTGTTTTTTATGTGAAGAAAATTTACCAACCGAACAAAAAGCAATAAAAATAATTAACAACTATATTCTTTTGGTTAATCCATTTCCAATTTTCCATAAGCATTTCACTGTTCCATCAGTCAATCATGTTCCTCAAGCAATAGAACCTGAAATTGGTAATATGCTTATTGTTTCGTCAATGCTGGGGAAAAACTATTCGGTTTTTTATAACGGACCGGGATGCGGAGCTTCTGCACCGGATCATTTGCATTTTCAATCGGGTAATTTCGGTTTTATGAAAATTGATGAAGAGTTTAATAATATTTTAGATGCTTACGGGAAAATAATTTATGAAGATAATGAGTTGGTAACCACAACCGTATCAGGCTGCCTGCGGAATTTTATTTCTCTCGAGTCAACGAATATCTCAAAAATTATAACCGAGTTTAAATGGATTTATGATATACTGAACAAAGATGGTTCCGATGAAGAACCGATGATGAATATTATTTGCAGTTACAATAAAAGCTGGAGGTTATTAATTTTTCCAAGGACTAAACATAGACCATCCTACTTTTTTGAAGAAAGTGAAAAAAGAATTTTAATTAGTCCCGCAGCTGTTGATTTGGGTGGAGTATTAATTTTTCCGAGGGAATCTGATTTCAAAAAAATAACGAAAGAATTAATCATTGATATATTTAACCAGGTTACATTTAATGATGATGAGTTTAAATTCTTATCGAACAAAATAAGGAATAGGTAAGGGCTAAGGATTAACAAAAATGAATTCAGACGGTATTCATCAATTAGAAAAATTACGGGAAAAGTTTAAAGGCGATATTCTATTAGATGAATTATCAAAAATAATTTATGCTACAGATGCCTCTGTTTATAGAGAAAAACCTCAAGCAGTTGTTCTTCCCAAAACAAAAGAAGACATAAAACTAATTGTAAGATTTGCTTCCGAAAATAATATTCCGATTGTTCCTAGAGCGGCGGGTACTTCATTAGCTGGACAAGTAGTTGGTAATGGTATTGTTGTGGATGTATCAAAATACCTGAATAACATTATTGAAATTAATGCAGAAGAAAAATGGGCTAAAGTGCAACCGGGAGTCGTTCTGGATGAACTGAATATCCATCTGAAGAAGTACGGTTTATTTTTCGGTCCGGAGACTGCAACCAGCAACAGATGTAATCTTGGAGGTATGTTCGGCAATAATTCTTGCGGGGCACATTCAATTTTATACGGTTCAACACGAGATCATGTTCTTGAAGCAAATGTAATCTTAAGTGATGGCTCAGAGGTCTGTTTCAAATCATTGAAAAAAGAAAAGCTTACCGAAAAATGTAACGGTACTTCTCTCGAAAATAAAATATATAAAAAATTAAATGAGATATTATCCGACCGAAAAAATCAAGAGGAAATAATTAATGAATACCCGTCTCAAGAAATAAACAGAAGAAATAACGGATATGCGATTGATCAGCTCTTAAAAAGTAATTCTTTTGGAATAGGTGAGGAAGATTTTAATGTTTGTAAACTATTAGCAGGTTCCGAAGGGACATTAGCTTTCACAACCGAAATAAAATTAAACTTACTTCCTTTTATACCAAAGAATATTGGTGTAATTCCGGTTCACATGGGTTCATTGGAAGAAGCATTTAAGGCAAACTTAATTGCATTAAAATATAAACCGGGCGCTGTTGAATTAATAGATGGAAAAATTCTTGAATGTACCAAAGTAAATATTGAACAAAGCAAAAACCGTTCTTTTATTAAGGGTGATCCGGCAGCATTACTCGTTGTAGAATTTGCGAGAGAGACTGAAGATGAAATAAAACAAATTGCTGTTGAACTTGAAAGTGAATTGAAAAAAGAAGGCTACGGTTATCATTATCCGTTATTATTAAATGATGATGCAAGTAAAGTTTGGGCTATTAGAAAAGCAGGCTTAGGACTTTTAGGAAATATTCCCGGTGATAAAAGAACTGAACAGTTTATCGAAGATACTTGTGTACGTCCGGTTGACTTGCCCGATTTTATGAATGAATTACAAAAGATATTAAAAGATAATAATTTGGATTGTGCTTACTATGCACATATTGGATCGGGTGAACTTCATCTAAATCCTATGCTGAACTTGAAAGATTCATTCGATGTAAAATTGTTTTATACTATAACAAAAGATGCAGCTCATCTTGTTAAAAAATATAGAGGATCATTAAGCGGGGAACATGGCGATGGCAGATTAAGAGGGGAGTTCATTCCAATTATTATTGGTGAACATAATTACGAGCTGTGTAAAGAGATTAAAAAAGTTTGGGACCCAAATAATATTTTTAATCCCGGTAAGATCGTTGATACTGTTGCAATGAATTCGAATTTAAGGTATGAAATAGATAAGAAACAAAAAGATATTTCTACCATTTACGATTTTTCCAGCACAAGAGGAATCTTAAGAGCCGCTGAAAAATGTAACGGTTCGGCAGATTGCAGAAAAACCGACTTGATCGGCGGCACTATGTGTCCAAGCTATAGAGCAACAAGAGAAGAAAAAAATTCAACAAGAGCCCGCGCCAATACATTAAGAGAATTTTTAACCAGGTCTCAGAAAACAAATCCATTCGATCATCAAGAGATTTATGAAGTAATGGATTTGTGTCTTTCGTGTAAAGCTTGTAAATCCGAATGTCCTTCCGGTCTTGATATGGCAAAATTGAAAAGCGAGTTTTTACAACATTATTATGATTCGAATGGAATACCTTTAAGAACCAAATTGATTGCGTATTTACCAAAAATAAATTCTGTTGTATCAAATTTTTCTAGTGTTGTAAATTTCTTTCTGAAATTAAAATTAACAAATCAATTAATCGGTATTACCACTAAACGTAATCTTCCTCTGTTATCTAAAAACACTTTTTCAAATTGGTATAAAAAAAATAAAGAACAGTACAGAAAGAATAACTATCCAAACGGAAAAGTATTTTTATTCGTTGATGAGTTCACAAATTATAATGAATACGAATTGGGTATAAAAGTATTTGCGCTTCTAACGCATTTGGGTTATGAAGTATTGATTCCAAAACATGCAGAAAGCGGAAGAACATTTATTACAAAAGGTTTATTGCGAAACGCAAAAAAAATTGCCAATGAAAATATTACTCTACTAAAAGATTTAATTAACAGCGATACACCGTTAGTAGGAATTGAAGTTTCTGCAATTTTATCTTTCAGGGATGAGTATCTTGATCTGGTTGATTTCAACTTAAGAAGTGATGCTGAAAAAATATCAGAATCAACTTTTACATTTGAAGAATTTATCTCATCGGAAATCAAGAAAGGTAAAATATCACCAGAATCATTTTCAAACGAATTCAAAACAATTAAACTTCATGGCCACTGTCAGCAAAAAGCAATAGCATCTACAAATGCAACAATAGAATTACTTTCATTACCCCGAAATTATGAAGTTGAGGAAATTCCATCCGGATGCTGCGGAATGGCAGGCTCGTTTGGCTATGAAAAAGAACATTATGATTTGTCTATGAAAGTCGGGGAGTTGGTTCTGTTCCCTGCAATTAGGGAAATGCATAGAGATACTATTATCTGCGCACCGGGTACAAGCTGCAGGCACCAAATTAAGGATGGAACAGAAAGAACTGCATTCCATCCTGTAGAAATAATTTACGATGCTCTTATAAAATAATTATTCAAATGAAAACAAAAATTCTCGAACAACCTTATTTATTGGATAGTGCGCCAGGCGCCATAACAAAAATAGACGGTAAAGAATATTTTTATTTTGGAGGAACAAGTTATTATGAACTGCATAAGAATGAAGAAGTAATTAACTCGGCTGTTAACGCATTAAAAAAATACGGGATTAGTAGTTCGTCTTCCAGAAATAGTTTTGGTACAACACAACTTATATTGGAAGTTGAAAAAGAAGCGGCAGTTTTTTTTAATTGTGATGATGCTGTTTACTTATCTTCCGGATTTTTAACTGATTTAGCCGCAGTGCAAGCATTTATAAATAAAAACATGTTCGATGCCGTATTTATTGATGAAACATCGCACTACAGTAATGAATATGCAGCTAAATTAAGCGGGAAACCTATCTATAAATTTTCACATCTTAATGAGACTGATCTTGAAGATAAAATATCTCTAAACCTTCAACAAGATCAAAAACCCTTGGTAATAACGGACGGAATTTTCCCGGTATTCGGAGAGATTGCCCCAATTGATAAATATTCATCTATAATAGAAAAATATAACGGAATATTATGGGTAGATGATGCACACGCGCTTGGCATTCTAGGAGCTAATGGAAGAGGAACTTATGAACATTATGGTATAACTTCGGAAAGATTTTATTTCGGAGGAACTTTTTCTAAAGCTTTTGGCGGATTTGGCGGAATCATTCCCGGAAATAAAAAATTTATTGAAGAGATAAAAAATAATCAGATACAAAATGGAACTACTCCGCCGCCTTCATCTGCTGCTGCGGCAAGTCTAACGGGATTAAGATTGATTAAATCAAAACCGGAGATGAAACTCAAATTGTGGGAGAATGCAAAAAGATTAAAGACCGGCTTAAAGAATTTGGGTATTGAAGTGGAAAATACAAATGTACCTATTGCGTCATGGACAATGAATAGTAAATTAGAAATGCTAAAACTTCAGAATGAACTGATGAAAAGAAATATTGTGATCCAGTACATTCAATATATTGGTGCCGGAGAAACAGGTGCGCTGAGAATTGTTGTTTTTTCTTCTCATACTTTCGAGCAAATTGATTATCTGATTTATGAGCTTAAAAAAATAATATAATAACTATTCTAAAAGATTTCAGACGTCTCAATAAAATTTTGATCTCTTAAAACACTTTTGAGGAAAAAACAGAAAACGATGGAAAAAATTAATTCGATTGATAAAAATTCATTTCTTAAATATGCTGAAAGATATGGAACGCCATTGTATGTATATGATGCTGATTTAATTGTTCATCGGTACAAGGAGCTGAATAATTATATCACTTGGCCAAAGCTCAAAATCTTTTATGCCATGAAAAGCAATTATAATGTCGGCATCCTGAATCTATTGAAAAATAATAATGCCTATCTTGATACGGTTAGTCCAGCAGAAGTGCACCTCGCATTAAAATTAGGTTTTTCAAAAGAAGTTCTATTATATACAGCGAATAATATTACTAATGAGGAAATGCACGAAATTAAAAAAACAAACGTGCTCTTTAATATTGATTCATTAAGCAGATTAGAAAAATTTGGTGCTGCATATCCGGGAAGTAAAGTTTGTCTTAGATTTAATCCGGATGTTTATGCCGGTGCTCATAAACATGTAAAAACTGGCGGTGATATTACAAAATTCGGAATATTACTTTCTGATGTTAAAACAGTAAAAGAGATTACTGATAAATATAATATTAAAGTCGTCGGACTTCACGAGCACACAGGATCAGGTATAAGCGAAACAGATAAATTTTATGAAAGTATGAACAACTTACTTAAAATTGCTGCTAATGAGTTTTTCCCGAATTTAGAGTTTATCGATTTCGGTGGAGGCTTTAAAGTTCCGTATGAACCCACCAGTGCAAAAATTGATTTTGCCAGCTTTGGAAAAAACATCACTTCCATCTTCTCGGAATTTTGCAAACGATATGGACGTGATTTAGAAATGTATTTCGAACCCGGCAAATATATTGTTGCAGAGTCGGGATATCTGTTAATGGAAGTTAATACATTAAAAAATAATCGAGGAAGATTGATTGCAGGCACTAATTCAGGATTTAATCACCTTATACGCCCGATGCTTTACAGTTCATATCATGAAATTGAAAACATTAGTAATCCTAACGGTGAATTAAAAATTTACGATGTATGCGGAAACATTTGCGAGACCGGCGATTGCTTTGCCGAACAAAGAGAATTAACCGAAATACGTGAAGGTGACAAGCTTATTATTAAAAATGCCGGAGCTTATTGTTATTCAATGGGAAGTATTTATAATTTAAGATCAATGCCGTCAGAATTGCTGGTTGCCGAGGGGAAAGAATTTTTAATTACCAAAAAACTATCAAACGAAGAATTAGCTGAAACGATAATTTCTTCGGCTAATAGTGTAATTACTTTTTAACAATTTCGGAATACTATAAATTTTCTAAAAACTTCCTTCTTATGATAAAAAAATTCTGCCTTACTGTTGTTTTAATTCTTTTTGGATTAAATAATTCTATCATTCATGCCCAGACACTTAGAGATAAGATTGGACAAATGATTTGGACAAGTTTTACCGGAACAAGACTTCACGACACAATAAAGGTTGATCTGCAGCGGAGAAATCTTGGCGGTGTAATTTTATATGCCGGAAATATTGTAAATCCAAATCAAATAAAACTTCTTAATGATTCAATCAAACAATTTTCTAAAACTCCTTCTTTTATTGCAGTAGATCAAGAAGGAGGTAAAGTTGCAAGATTAAATAGCACTAACGGCTTTAAAAATTCTTATACAGCTTACACACTTGGAACAGTTTTTAACCGGGAAGATTCAACAAGAAAATCCGCAAGCACAATGGCTTCCTGGTTAAAGCAATGCGGTTTTAATGTTAATCTTGCACCGGTTGTTGATGTGAATGTTAATCCAAACAGTCCGGCAATTGGCAAATTGGAGAGAAGTTTTTCGCAAAACCCGGAGACAGTATTTAAGCATGCTTCATGGTTTATAGATGAGTTCAACAAAAAAAATATTTTAACATGTCTAAAACACTTTCCCGGGCATGGCAGTGCATTACAAGATTCTCATTTGGGTTTTACAGATATAACCAACACCTGGTCGAATTCTGAATTAGTGCCATATCAATCTTTGTTTTCACATGGTTATAAAGATTTAGTAATGATCGGGCATCTTTACAATGCGCATCTTGATTCAATTTTTCCTGCGTCACTTTCAAAAAATGTTACTACAGTTATTTTAAGAAATCAAATTGGTTTTAACGGTGTGACAATTACAGACGACATGGCAAACATGAAAGCAATAACATTAAATTATTCATTTGAGGATGCAGTTGAATATGCTGTAAATGCCGGAAACGATATTTTACTTTATAATTCTGTACTGAGAAACGGATTATCTATGGCGGGAAATCTTATTGATATAATCGAAATGAAAGTCATTCAAGGAAAAATTACTTTACTAAGAATTGAAGAATCGTACAACAGAATTATTCAATTAAAAACTAAGTATGGATTGATAACTTCAATTAATCAATTAGCAAACGCAGGCATTCCAACTGAATTTGTGCTTTATCAAAATTATCCAAATCCATTTAATTCTTCTACGATGATTGAATTCTCGGTTCCGCAAACAGGATACTATTCACTAAAAGTATTTAATATTTTAGGCGAGGAAGTTGCAAGTCTGTTGAACAGTGAAATTGAAAGCGGAATTAACAAAATAATTTTTGATGCAAGCAAGCTTCCAAGTGGAATTTATATTTACAGATTAACAGGAAATAATGTAAATATTTCGAAAAAGATGACTTTGATGAAATAAGTTTTGTGATAGATTCAAATAATAAAGCCGGAATAAATTACTTGCTCTTGCTTATTTATTATCGAAATTAAAATGTTAGTGGTAGTTCATGAATACAAAATCCATATTCTTTTTAATGAACCTAATAGTGTTTTGGATAATCCTAACTTCTTCTTTAATTAGTAATGAGACTTATTCGTCAGGCACTAAAACTAATTTACAAGTACAAGACAAATCCAAAAAACTATATACTGTAAAACGAAATGAATCACTTATGGTATTAGCCGGTAGACGCGACATTTATAATAATCCATATGCATGGCCTGTTCTGTATAAAAATAATAGAGATATAATTAAAAACAAAAATTCTAAGCTTGATGGTCTTACTATCAAAATACCTACTTTATTTCCTGAAGAAAAAATCAAATATGAAAAAATCCGAGATAAATATTTCGGAGTTACTTTTTACTCTTCTCTCAAAAAATTACTTAATAAGTCAAAACAGTTTTTAATTGTTACCTCAGAAGATTGGGATTCTACAAAAGCTAATTTAATTTACTATGAGAAGAAAAAAGGTAAACTGCTGAAAATGAGCGACAATATTCCCGTGAATCTTGGCGGTTCCGGCTTAGGTTGGGGTAATGGTTTAATTGGTTTTAATACTTCTGATGGTCCCATAAAGCATGAAGGGGATAACCGGGCTCCGGCTGGTATCTTTAAACTTTCTTTTTCCTTCGGCTACTTGCATAAGGATAGTCTTAGCTGGCTTAAATATCCATATAAACAAGTTACAACCAAAATCGAATGTGTTGACGATACTGCTTCAATATATTATAACACACTTGTCAATGTAGAGAACATAAGCAAAACGTGGAATAGTTCTGAAATTATGCGGGGAGAAAACTTGCTTTATAAATTTGGAATTTTTGTTGATCATAATTCGAATCCTCGAATTCCGGGATCCGGATCGTGTATCTTTATTCACATTTGGACGTCTTTCGGAAAACCTACTGCTGGCTGTACCTCAATGTCGGAGGATCAAATAGTGAAACTTTTACATTGGCTCGATGCAAAAAAGAATCCTTTACTAATTCAATTACCAGTAAGGGAATTGAATAAAATCAGATCAGTTTTGTGTTTGTAGAAAAACAGAATTTCAAATTTATATATAGAAATAATTTTATTTTGGTTACAAAAAAGTTACAACACATTTACAAGCTGCGAATTGGTTCTAAACTGCAGAGGAAAAGAGATTCCCTGACTCTAAGCAATAAAAAATAAATCCTGGATCACAACAAAAAAAATTGTCTTCAAGGTTTTTGTTTTAATAATGAGCTTGTATAGCCAATACTTTTTAACATTACTTATTTGATTCTTTCATATACCCTTACATACTCAACTTCCATTTTTTGAGGAAAAATATTATTATCAATTCCTTTAGCGCCTCCCCAATCACCGCCTATCGCAAGATTTAAAATTAAATGAAAATCTTTGAAGAATGGCCAGTACTGCCATCCTTTGTTTTCATTAGTAGTTGTGAAATATAATGTTCCGTCAACATAAACTTTAATCTCGTTTGCCGACCATTCTAAAATATAATTATGAAATGTTGTTGAGCAATCGGGAATTTTTATTGTTGCAGTTTTTTGATTTCCATTTGTCCATACATATTTATTGCAATGTGTTGATGCATGAATAACACCTTGATCGTAACCGACGTGTTCCATAATGTCAATCTCACCGTTATCCGGCCAACTGCCGTTGCCAAGATTCCAAATTGTAGGAAGCATCCAGATTGCAGGCCATGTTCCTTTACCGAATGGGAGTTTCGCGCGGATTTCAAATCGTCCGTATGTCCAATCACCACGGTTTTTTGTTACAAGTCTGGCAGATGAGTAAAGATAATTTTTATAATTATCCAAACGGGCTTCAATAATAAGTTTTCCATTTTCAACGCGTGAATTTTCGAGTCTGCTTGCGTGATAAGCTTGAGCTTCATGATTGACCCATCCGGGAGCTGCAACATCATAACCCCACTTTTTAGGATCAGGAAGGCCCGTATAATTAAATTCATCAGACCACACTAAATTCCATCCTGGAATTAATGTTGAGTCCTGGGTGTTCGAATTGTCTTCAGTAGATTGTGATTTACAACTGGTAGTAAAAAATGTTAAAAAAATTGAGACAAAATAAAATACTCTACGAATCATTTTAACCTCATGCTATAAAAAATAGAGATAAGAATTGCATCTAAAAATTACATAAATTTCATTTGAACTTACAAGCAGATTGAAAATTTGTTTATTACAGTACGGACGAAATTTTCAATTTGATAATTCATGAATTGTTAACGTCGGTTGTTAAACTGATTTTTTTATTATTTTGATGTGTAATAAAAAAATTATGTGAAAGTAAAAACATGAGATCCAATCAAATGCTCGCGTATCTATTATTTTCCCTGTTCGGAATTTCAAATCTCTATTCACAGTCACCACAAGAGATTGTAGCTAAAGCGGGCAGCATAACAATTACCAAAGATGAGTTTCGTAAACGGTATGAATTTATTCCTCATGTTAAAACCGATGACAGTTTTGATTCGACATCATTCAAGAAAAATTTCCTATATACATTAATTGCTGAAAAACTTTTAGCTCAAGCTGCCTATAAAGAAGGAGTAGAGAGATCACAAGATTTTAATGCAACGATGGAAAACCTATCAAATGTTTATCTACGGGATGCCTTATACAAGAAAGAAGTTCTGGATAAAATAGTTATACCTGATTCTGCGATACTGCAAGGACAAAGCCGCATGAAGAGAAGTGTGCGGACTAAATTTATTTTTTCTCAGCATGAAGGAGAGATTGAAAAAATTTATTCTGATATCGGTTTGAGTGCGTCTTTTGATTCAATACTTACAACACGACCGGAAAAAAGCGAACAGAAAGAAACCGCCGAAGTTACCTTTGGCACAATGAATGAAAAAATGGAAGATGCAATTTATAAGATTGGAGTTGGTCAAGTTACACAACCGATAGAATTGAATGAAGGTTGGTACATCTGTAAGGTTTTTTCTGTTACTTCAAAAATTGATCTGGATAAAAGCGATATATCGAAAATTGAAAAAGTAATCAAATCTCGAATTGAAGATAAAATTTATCAAGATTTTTATAAAAAATTTTTCAAAGGGATAATCGTTAATGCAGATCGCTCAATTGTTGAAAAGCTGTTCAAAGTAATTATGAACTATCTTAATGAAAACAATAAGAATCTGGAGAAAGACAAGGGAGGTAAGTTTAGGATTGGCGAGGTTGATGTTTCTAAACTTAAAACATCATTTAGTACGAAAGAGCTAAACGAGGTCATTATCAAATTTCCTAAGGATCCTATTACTTTAAATAAAATGTTCGATTATATGTTATTTCAAAACTTTGAATTTTACGTTGTTGATTCCACTCAAATAAAAAATCGGTTGAACTCTTATATCAAGTTCTACATTCAGAATGAACTGCTTGTATGGGAGGCAAAGAAACGCGGATACGAAAATTTACCTGAAGTCGCTTCTGAATTAAAAATGTGGAGAGATTACTACCTTTCACACGAAATGATGAAAAAGATTTTTAAGGATCAGTCGGTAAGTGATGACGATGCATATAATTTTTTTGTTAAAGCAAACCAAGTTATTCAACAACCTGACGAATTTAATATTGCGGAAATTTTAACGAACGATCTTAACACAATTGAGTTGGTTCTTAACGAATTAGACAAAGGTGCTGATTTCAAGGTACTCGCAAAAAAATATATATCTCGCGATTCTCTTAGACCGCCGGGCAGTGAATCCGGATTTTTTAAGGAATCGGAAAAAGGCGAAATTGGGAAAGTTGTATCTCGAATGAAAATTGGAGAGGTATTCGGTCCAATTAAAACTACGGAAGGATATTCACTCATCAAATTATTGGATAAAAAAGAAGGTATTAAAGAAAAAGTTGCAACATTTGATGAAGCAAAAGAAGATATCAAAAATATTTTAAGAACCGAGAAGATGTACAAGAATCTGGATGATAAAACTGCAATGCTTGCTGAAGAATATGGTGTGGAATTCAATGATACTGTATTGAATTCTGTAAAAGTTTCATCTGTTAATATGATTGTTCTGAGAAGATTTGGTTTCGGAGGTCAACTATTGGCTCTACCTTTTACACCAAACTTTTCAAGCTGGTTTAAAAAATTTGAGCAGTTGAAAAAAAAGAATATACTATAAGTTTAATACCATGTTAAAACTTAAGCCAAAAATAAAAACGTTCTATATTTCTGTCGCTATAATTACTCTTTTTGTTCTTACAGTTTTTATTATAATGTTTTTGTTTGGTGATTATTTTAAGGTTAGTAACGAAGGAGTAAAAAAAATTTATTATGTGGACAATATTTCTCAAACCCATAAAATTGTAATTGATCGCTTTAACGGGGAAAATAAAGGCAGAATTGAAGTTGTTCCGATCAACCTTCCATTTGAAAAATTCAGCACTAATGAAAGGAAGGAATTACTAATTCGATTTCTTAGAAGTAAAAGCGACCGTGTGGATCTCTTTTCTGTTGATCAAATTTGGGTTCCTCGTTTTGCTAAATGGACTGAGCCATTAACTAAATATTTCCCCCCGTCTCAACATCAACAGATAATTAATGAAGCGATTGGAACATGTTTTTACAAAGATGATCTTGTAGCGCTCCCCCTCTATTTGGATATCGGAATTTTGTACTACAACAATTCATTTCTCAAAAAACTGCCGGATTATTCTTCGATAAAAAACGAACTTAATAATTCTATCACGTGGGATAGGTTCATTTCTATCGGGCAGAAACTGAAACAGCATGGTAATTCGTTCTATGTATTTCCTGCGGATGATTATGAGGGATTGATGTGCAGCTTTGTAGAAATGCTTGAATCCCAGAATGAAAAATTATTTGTTAATGATACCATTAGATTAAATACTAAGGCAGCAGAAAACGCACTGCAACTTTTGGTTGATCTTGTGAACAAATACAAATTAACCCCAAAAGGAATTACAGATTTCAGAGAAACTGAAAGTTATTTTCACTTCATTAATAATAAGGATGTTTTTCTTAGAGGATGGTGGGGATTTTATGAATGGTACAGCAATAATATAAAGAATGAAGACGTTTCTAATATTTATGAAAAAGCACCTATGCCTCATTTTTCCGAAGGAAAACCTGCAAGTATAATTGGTGGTTGGAACTTGATGATATCTAAGTATTCGAAAAATAAAAGCGAAGCAATGGAGTTTGTAAAATATTTATTGAGTGATGAGGTGCAGAAAATTTTCTATGAAGTGGGAGGTTACTTGCCCATCAAAAGAAGCATCTATTCCGATACTACGTTTGTAAAAAAACATCCGGAACTAAAATTTTACAATAAAGTTTTGAAGAGTGGTGTTCACAGACCGTTCTCGGAAAAATATACAAAATGTTCCGATATAATCGCTTCTTATCTAAATTTGGCAATACAGAATCAAATAGGTGTAAAAGAGGCGCTTGGTAAAGCCCAGCGAATTATAAACTCCGGCGATGTATTTATAAAATAATTTTATTATGAAAAACCAGTTATTCGAAAATCTAAAAAAATACCACTTCGAGTTTAAGCACTTAACTGTACTTTTTATCGGACTGATTATTTTTCAATTTGTACTCTCTTATGTACATAAAACATCGCTTCATGACTTTGTAGAAAATACGCAGGATTGGTTCCAGAAACACTCTGCCGAAAAATTTGCGAATCTCAGTACAACAACATTAGAACTGCTTTTGGAAACATCAAAATTAAAAACGCCTGTGAACGAATCCGATAAACGTCAGATTATTCAATTTTTCGATATTATACTTAATCAGCAAATTCTACAGCAGAATGTGGAAGAAATTTGTTTACTTGTAAATGACGGTAAAAAAATTCGTGCTATTGATGACGGACGCGTACTCTTTTCATTTATTTTCAATCAGAAGATTAACATGCCGGATGCAGCCGAACGTCACAAACAAGCAATTAAGTTTTACGATAGTATTAAAACAGAACTTATGAATAAAGAACAGATAATAAATATATTAAGTGATAAGCAGACCTATCACATATTTGTTCCATTCGTACCAAGCGGTGAATTTGTCGGTGCCCTTTATATGCGCAATACTGCCGATGTTTCATTCATACAGCGTGAAATTGTTTCTAACTACGAAGAGACATCTCTAATTTATTCGGCACTCTTTTTACTTGGTTTACTGGCGATGTATTACATTTCAACTTATACTGTAAAAGAAAGAGATGAAACACAAAAACTTTTGCTGGAAGAGCACGAGCGCAGCATTAAACAGGAAATAGAACACTATAAAGAAGCAATGTTTACAAAACGTATTTATCACACCCACCATAAAGCAGAAAAGGTTATGGGCTTTATTAAAGATGACCTTAGAATGCTCTCGCCGGAAAATATTAACGAAATTAAGTATCGGGTTTCCCGTTACTCCAGTTTTATCTCACGTGTTATCTATGATATGAAATGGTACGATCCTCCTATCCAAACAATACGTAACACTGCTTTCAAAACAGATTTGAATGAAGTAATTCGTTTTATTGTTGAACATATTTTTAATCGTACAGCAGCCAAATCAGTTTCTTTCAAAATAAAAATGAATCTTGATGAAAAAGTTCCACCGATTGGTATCAATGAATTTGTAGTCTGGGAAGTAATTGAACCTTTAATACAAAATAGTGTTGACCACGGAGGCGATATTGATCTTATTATTAACGTTTTGACGAAGTATAATTCTGAAGAGCAGACAACAACATTAGTTATTTCTGATAATGGTCCCGGAATTCTTCCTTATTTGATGGAGAAAGATGAATCCGGAATTAAAAAATTATTTTTAGAAAATGTTTCAACAAAAACAGAAGGTCAATCTACCGGTTATGGGTGTTATATTGCTTATGAGATATCCAAACAAAGATGCGGCTGGAGTATTGACGTTGAAAATCTTGACGTTGGCGGATGTAAATTTACAATTGTAATTCCACATTCAGACTAATTGGAGAATAAAATAATGTTTGAGGAACAAATAAAAGTTTTGCTGATTGAAGACGAAGACTTTGATGTGCGTAGAGTAGAAAATACGATTAGACCATTTGAAAACAGAATTAAAATAATTGATGTAATTTCAGATGGGCGTTCTGCAATAGATCTGTTGGACAAGAAAAAGAATTTTTATGATGTAGTGATTATGGATTTTCAAATTGCCGGCGGATTACGAGGCGCACAACTCATAAAAAAAATAAAGGATTTCGATTCAGCACTTCAAATAATTGTTATTACGAAAATGACCGTCAATATCACCGATTATGAATTTGCTCACAACTTAATTGAAGCCGGCGCGTTTTGGTACTGTACCAAATATCCCGGAGATATTGAACAGTACATTTATCAACCCACAGATTTTATCATGAGCATAATCAACGCTTATGAAAGAAAGAAACTTATAAAAGAAAAACAGAAATCCAATCAAAAACTGAATAGAAATGTTGAAGACATTCTTACTAACAAAAAAATAATAGGAGTTTCTTCCGCTATAAATCAATTACGAGAAGGCATTTCAAAATATTGCATTAGCAATGCACCAATACTTATTTCAGGTTCTTCCGGAACTGGTAAAGAATTGGTTGCATACAATATTCATTATAACAGTCTTCGTAAATATGAAAATTTTGTCCCGATCAATTGTGGAGGAATTCCTGATCAGCTTATTGAAAGTGAATTGTTCGGCTATGAGAAAGGAGCTTTCACAGGCGCCGAAAAAAGTAAACCCGGGCTTTTCGAAATGGCGCACCACGGTACAATTTTTCTTGATGAAATTTCCGAACTACCTTTATCAGCTCAGGTAAAACTTCTTCGTGTTCTTCAAGATGGAGAAGTCGAGAAAATTGGTCGGACAGAAAAAATTAAAGTTGATGTTCGGGTAATTTCGGCTACGAACAGAAACATAGAAGATGAGGTTCGCGAAAAAAGATTCCGTGAAGATTTATTTTACCGATTGAATGTTATACCTATTCATGTGCCTCCATTACGAGACAGGAAAGAGGATATACATTACCTTATTGATTATTTCATGAATGAGTTTTCAATTGACATGGGAAAAGAGATGCCGGCTTTAAATGAAGAAGCGATAAAACTCTTAGTAGATTATGAATGGCCCGGTAATGTGCGTGAATTAAAAAATCTAATACAACGGTTACTTTTCTATGATGAAAAAATTATTACTCCTCAATTGATTCAAACTGCATTGGGCAAGAGAGCATCCCTTAGTGAAAATTATTTTGCAAATGACGGATTAAGTTTTAAATCGCCGGAAGGACCACAACCGCTGAAACACATGGAAAAGATTTTGCGGGAAAAATATTTCAAGTATATCCGTATGCAATCGGAATCTGATTCAGAAGCTGCCAAAAAACTTGGTCTGGCACCACCAAATTATTATAGAATGTGCAAAGAGCTTGGATTGAAATAGTTACTAAAGTAGATTACACTTAGCGGAAACTTCTTGTAGTATGCATTACTCCTCTTATCAAATTTATAACAGAATGTTATCAATATAATAAGTGATGGCATAAGTACGAAATGTTCTAACCAAATTTTAAGAAATTCGCACTATTTTTATTTTGTTTTCTGGTACCCTTTTTGAAAAATAAAATTGTCATCTTTAATCCAAAAGAGTTTCTATGCGCCAATCAATTCTTACAATCGTTGTCTTTCTCTTAAATCTAATTTTAATTGATGGCGGGATCACATTGGCACAAATTGCAACGCTGGAACCGACTTTGAATTTGGTTGAAGTTAATGGTATTCAGATTCCATATCAAAATGGATTTCCACTCCCGACATTCGAAAAACAATCTAGAGTTGTAATCAATCTTGCAGGTGATTGGAAGAAACAAAGATTTACTGCTAATCATAACATATCGTTAGCAAAGCGTGATGCTCTTGGTCTAGCAAACATTGTAGCAGAAGCTGCCAACCGTCATCTTTCCAATTTCAACGATGCATCATGGGAAACCAAAACACTCCCCGGTGTAGAAAATAAGATGAACACATTTCCAAAACCTCCGGAGTTTTATACAGACGGAATTTGGTATAGAAAGACTTTTAATGTTGATGCAGTAAATGCCGGCAAATTTGTTAAGCTGATCTTTTATTCTGTCAATTACATTTGCGATGTTTGGATTAATGATCAATATGTCGGCTATCATGAGGGCGGTTATACTTCTTTCGCATTTGATGTATCATCCAAACTCAATTATAGCGGTACAAATACAATTGCTGTGCGTGTGGATAATATTGCATGGGACACACGTAATGATATTGTACCATATGCAAAATGCGATTGGTTCAACTATTCCGGAATAATTCATGATGTTTATCTTGAAATATCATCTCCGGTATCTGTTGTAAGAACGAATGTTATTCCGAAGGACTTAAATGGAAATGTTGAAACTACCGTTGTTCTCATCAATAAAAAAACATCACAGACAAATGTAACAGCCTCTATTAAAATTTATGAAGCTTCAGTTAATCAGAATAATATTCAATCGGAATTTGCTAAGGATATAATTGGAAACGAAGTTAACGTAACGGGTATAACACAAAACACGATTGTTGTTAGTAGTGGAAATTCTGCCGTATTAAAAACAAATCTGACTTTAGCAAATCCTAGATTATGGAGTCCAAAGCAGCCAAATCTTTATGTCGCAAAAATTACTCTTACAGAAAACGGAAATGTAATTGATGAGTACTACACTCAATTTGGAATTAGAACAGTTGGAACAAATCAAGGTAAGTTTACACTTAATAATAGGATAATGTTCTTACCCGGCATTGCGCGTCATGAAGAACATCCGCTGTATGGAAGAAGTGTCCCGAAGGAGATCATCTATTCGGATCTAAACACAATAAAAAATTTGAATGCTATATACGTGCGAACAGCGCATTATCCCAATCATCCTTATACATATTTAATTGCAGATAGATTAGGTCTTGCGATCATGGAAGAGATTCCTGTTTACTGGTTCGATACTCCTGAGTCTTTCAATATTCAGAACAATCAGCGTCATATTCATCAACAAATGTTTAGAGAAATGGTTTTCAAAGATTATAACAGACCATCGGTGATAATGTGGAGTACTTCTAATGAATGTAAAGAAGAAGCCGGCAGATTGGTTTATCATAATATTATTAAGCAGGATTACAAAACAAATTATAACGATGGAAGATTACTTACACAATCGGCAGCAGCAGATAGACCGGGACCGAGCGATCCTACAATGCCGCCTTTAGATATTGCAGGGTGGACTCTCTATTATGGTATCTTTTATGGTGCGAGTGGAAGTTACTTTGGTCCGACATTTTCATTTTTGAATAACGCAAGAACTGCTAATCCTAATAAACCAATCATTGCAACCGAGTATGGTTACTGGTCGTCAGAAAATGGATCAACGACCAATGAACAATCAAATGTACTTACTCAAACATTTAATGCATTTAAACTTCATACTCCTTATGATGCTGCGGGTAACTCAAACTCAAACGGTTTCCTGATGGGAACAACCTGGTGGTGTGTATTCGATTGGTATCAATATAAATCGAACGGATATCAAACAATGGGTTTGATCTCTATGGATCGTCAAACCGAAAAACCGGTTGCCGCCAATTTAAGAAGCACATACCTTCCGTATGCAAATAAAGATGGATTGATTGTTAGTGTTAAAGAAAATCCAATAGAAAAATTGCCGACTGTATTTCGATTGGAACAGAACTACCCAAATCCATTTAATCCGGAAACAATAATTCAATACACTATTCCATCCGTTGAGACTCGCCGCGGCGAGTCTTTACAACATGTTATTTTAAAAATTTATGATATTCTTGGGCGTGAAGTCGCAACTCTTGTGAATGAAGTTCAGCCGGCTGGAATTCATCATTCTCAATTCTCAATTCGCCATTTCGAATTACCAAGCGGAGTTTATTTTTATAGATTACAAGCCGGGGATTTTTCCGATACGAAAAAGATGCTTCTTCTTAAATGATCTGGAGAAAAATGTTTTATGAATAAAATGTTGTTACTCTTTATTGGAATATTGTTTCTAACTTCAGCATCATTAGCGCAGAACTATCAATTAGTCTGGTCGGATGAATTTAATGATACCGCACTTAATGATTTTATCTGGAAATATAATCTCACAAACAATAATGGTTGGGGTAATAATGAATTAGAATATTACACCAATAATCCAACCAACATTTCCTTGAGCAATGGAAATCTACTTATTACGGCAAGGAAAGAAAATTATCAAGGATTTCAATATACTTCGGCACGGATAGAAACAAGAATTGCGTGGACGTATGGTAAAATTGAGGCGAAAATAAAATTACCATATGGTCAAGGAATATGGCCTGCATTCTGGATGCTCGGGAACAATATTAATTCCGTTGGCTGGCCTAAGTGTGGTGAGATTGATATCGTGGAAATGATTGGTGGACAAAACAGAGAAAATACTATTTATGGAACAGCTCATTGGTATTATAATGGACACGCTCAATATGGTTTATCTTATAAATTATCTACAGGTAATTTTTCTGATGGATTTCACATCTTTGATATTACATGGGATTCACAAAAAATAATTTGGCACATTGATGGAATTCAATATTGTCGAATTGATTTAAATTCAAGTTTGAGCGCTTTTCAAGCTCCTTTTTTTATTCTTCTTAATCTTGCAGTAGGAGGTAACTGGCCTGGTAATCCTAATAGCACTACGGTTTTTCCACAAACTATGACTGTTGATTATGTAAGAGTTTATCAAATAGCCCCGACAGATGTTGAGATAACACCATCAATCGTAAATAATTTTTCTTTGGAACAAAACTATCCTAATCCTTTCAATCCCGGTACTGTCATTAAATATTCGATTGCATTAACCGGAAACGTTACGTTGAAAATTTTCGACCTTCTCGGAAGGGAAGCAGCTCAACTTGTAAACAAGTATCACGAAAGGGGAAATTTTTCTGTTAATTTTGATGCTTCAAAACTTTCCGCAGGAGTCTATATCTACACACTTTCATCCGGTCGTTTCAGTCAAAGTAAAAAGCTAATGGTGATAAAATAGACTTATTAATTCTCGTTACGCACGATAGTTTGTTAGTTATCATTTCTTTGCGATCTTTCCGCCTGTCTGCCTTAGTCATGTTATCTCGGCGGTCTTTGAGTGAAACTTGTTTTTTTTCCACGCCAAGCACGCTATCCGCCGCGGCGGAAAAACGCCAAGGGCGCCAAGTCTATAAACCGCGTAACGTGCATTATTAAATTAATAACCGATGTTTATCAAATTAATAAGTAGATAAAGAATAGTTTCTGAATTCCCTTTAATTTCGCAAAAATTATAACTGCTTGAACGGTACTATTTTTGTTTAGTATTCCACATGAATAATCCCATCAGCATTTACGATAGTCTCATAATTCTTGTTTATTTTTTTGCCGTTCTGGGGATTGGACTATACATGCGTAACAGGGATAAAAATTTAACAGACTATTTTCTTGCAGGCAGAAATCTTAGTTGGTTTGCTATTGGTATTTCACTTTTTGCAACAAACATTTCCAGTGAACATTTTATAGGTCTTGCAGGACAAGGTGCGGCACGGGGATTAGCCGTTGCTCAATTTGAATTGATAGCAATTTTTTTTCTAATACTTCTTGGATGGATTATTGCACCTATCTATAAAAGAGCAGGAGTTCTAACCACACCGGAATTTTTAGAAAAAAGATTTGATGCATCAAGTAGAAAATTTTTCTCGGGGCTTTCAATTTTTACTTACGTAATAACCAAAGTTTTGGTTACTCTTTTTGCCGGAGGAATTCTATTTAATAAAATTTTCGGATTAAGCATTTTCTCTTCAGCGGTTATTATTGTTCTTTTTACCGGAATTTATTCTTTGGTAGGCGGTTTTTCCGCAGTTGTTCGTACACAGGTTTTTCAAGGAATTCTTTTACTTGTCGGTGCTTTTTTATTAACAATATTCAGCTTTAATGAAGTCGGCGGTCTTGCCGGTCTGCGTGAAAGATTACCTGCTGAACATTTCCAGATGTTCAAACCGATGAGCGATCCTGACTTTCCCTGGACTGGAATTATATTTGGCGCTCCGATAATAGCATTTTGGTATTGGTGTGCGGATCATTACATGGTACAGCGGGTACTCGGTGCAAGAAGTATTAACGACGCACGCACCGGTACAATCATAACTTCTTTTCTAAAAATTTTACCATTATTTGTTCTAGTTATGCCGGGTTTAATTGCATTTGCACTCTATCCTGATATAAGAGGCGATGAAGCTTACCCTGTTCTGTTGGCAAGTAATATTCTTCCGGTTGGAATTAAAGGATTGGTAATAGCAGGATTTTTATCTGCTGTTATGTCCTCTCTATCGGCAGCATTTAATAGTATTGCCGCACTTTACACAATTGATTTTTATAAACCAAAACACCCCGACGCATCGGACAGAACATTGGTTCTGGTTGGAAGAATGGCTACCATCATTACAGTTGTTGTTGTAATTCTTCTTGTTCCGTTTGTGAAGATTGTGAACTCGCACATTTACATTTTTTTACAAAGCACACAAGCATTTATTAGTGCACCTATAACTGCTGTTTTTATTTTAGGATTAACTCTTAAAAAAATCAGTGCCAAGAGCGTTTTTATTTCTCTAATTATTGGCGAGTTCCTTGGTGTTTCCAGATTCTTAATTGAATTTATGAATAAGTCGGGAATGATTAGTAACCCGATTCTAATAGCGTATGCGCAGATTAACTATTTACACTTTACAATATTTCTTTTCCTCGCAACTTCATTGCTCTTAATCTTTCTTAGTTACATTGTCAATTACGGAGGAGAACCTAACTCATCTAAAATTGATTTTCTGTTTGGTCAAAAAAATATTGGAACGGATGTAACTAATAATGTTACAGGTATTCCACAGGTAAGAATTAATATTATTCTCTCCGGTTTAATACTAGTTTTAGTTTTGAGTTTGTGGTATCTCTTTATATAAAAAATGTTGGTTCAATAGACAGCACTAAATAAATAACAAAGGCACTAAACAAAAGGAGAAGTACTATGAAAAAACTTCTAACACTCGCACTATTTATTCTCATGGCTGGTTCATCATACTCTCAAAATTATGTGTTCCAAACATGTGACAATTCTGTTTCCAGTGGTTTTTGGGATCTGAGCACTTTTTACAATAACCAGGGCTCGGCTGTTGCCAAAATGGATATGTCTGATTTCACCGCCGATAAAAAAGACGGTACAGCATCATTAAAAATTGATTACTCTATTGGCGCTGGTGCCGGATGGGGCGGTTATATTGTTCACACCTCGCAGAGACCAACAGCTCAAGTCTATAATCTTTCTACGGGTACTAATTTTACATTCTGGTACAAGATTACTAAGCCGGTTGTGATGTCGAAACCGGGTACGGTTTTTATGGAATTTAAAATTGGTGATATTCAAGACGGTAAAGAAGACCGTTTCTACCGAGAAATGCCGGTTGATTTGTCTGACGCTTCCGGAACATGGAAGCAAGTTACAGTTGATATGAAAATTGGCACTGACAAGACAAAAGAATGGGGACCGCAGGAACAATCTGGTGACGGCGAATTGCAGCTTGATAAAATTAATACATTCGAGATGGCGCTAGTTTACATTACAACCGGCGATGGTGTAAACACACCAACTGCAGCAGGCACTATTCTTTTTGACGGTTTTGCAGTTACTGGCGATGCCTATCCTCCGCCAATCCTCTCTTTTGTGAATATGGCTTCTCAATTCGGTAAAGACGATATGGATTGGGCTGGTCCTGCAGGTAAAGGTGCAGTTGCTTTAACAAATGAAGCCACCGACAAAGTTGAAGGTACAACAGGTTCACTAAAGTTTGATTATACATGTTTTGCTTCTCAGGATTGGGGAGGATTTGTTGCATTTGATATTCCAGTAACAGCGCCGGCTAAATTTATTGAAAGAACCTACTTATCATTATTTCTTAAAAACACTAAAGCTGTAAACACAACGGTTCCCAAAAGAGCCATTATGAGAATTTTTCTGTTTGAAAACAGTTCCGGTCAAGATGAACAATGGATTACAAAAGTTCCTATTGATCTAACTAAAATTTCAGATTGGACAAGGTATGATTTACCATTAAAACAATTAACATACAGTACGAATGGAGATCAATATCCTCCAGTTGGCGGATTTGGTTTAAATCCAAATGGCGCAAAGGGAAATCAAACTTTTAATCCCGAAAAGATGACGAAAATAAGAATTGAAATTCTTGGTGTAGGTGTAGGACCAGATGCCGGACCAAAAGGAGAAAAACTTATTGGTACGCTGCTATTAGGTGTTATGCAGCAATCCGGCTACCAAGTTTTTGATATAGTAGCTCCATTAGCTCCAACAGTGAATGTTGTTGCAGGTATTTATTCAAATCTAATTACTTGGACAGATCTCGCCGGTGAAACAACTGAAAAATATTCTGTGTATACCAGCAAAAGTCCTATCACAAATGTTAATGCAAAGGGTGTTGAAGTTGTAGCAAGTAATATTCCAAGAGGAACGCAAGTTATAGAACATCTTTTAAGATCTCCTAAAACTGATAGGACGTATGTAGATTATTACGCTGTTAATGCAATTGATAAAGCAGGTAACGTCGGTGCTGTGAGAAGCACAGGTGCGATTGGTAATACAGCAAAAGGAATTCCTACAATTCCGATATTAACAGTTCCCAATTGGAAAGCTGATGGTTTTTTGACAGAATGGGCGGGAGTTACACCATTCAGACTTCGTCCTTCTGACGGATCAGCACGTATTATGACCGGGTTTACCGTTACTAATGATGCTGATTGTTCTGCAGATATGTACTTAGCAATGGATAAAGACTATTTGTATTTCGCTGCTAATGTTACGGATGATATTATTTATAATAATATTTCGTACTTGAGTGCCGGTTCCAGTTGGGCGCTTGACGCTGTTGATATTGAAATCGGTCTTTACAATCAAGAAGCAAGACAACATACAGCATACAAACACGGTAAAACTCCAGATTACCACTTTAGGTTTAATAAAGATAGAGCAAGAAGTGATCACTGGGAATCTGAAAAAGATTCGTTGTTAATGCCTGGCACAAACTATTACTGGGCTGAAAAATTCCCATCAGGTTATGTTGTTGAAGCAAGACTTAAAATAAGTGATGTTGCAAAATTAAGAAGAGTTCCTGCTGGCACTCAAGATTCGATCTATGTTAAAGAAGGTTATAAAATTCCACTTCAGTTGATTGTTTCTGATAACGACGGACTTAATTCAGCAGAATTATGGAGAAACCGCGAAGGCCAAATCGGCTGGTCTCCTTTTGATAATGATGCCGGGTGGCGTGATCCTTCAACATGGATGTACACATGGCTGGGTAATACTGATGTAATTTCAACTGATGTAAATGATGAACTACCACTCCAATATTCATTAGATCAAAACTATCCTAATCCTTTCAACCCGGCTACACAGATTAAATACTCAATTGCTAAAGCCGGTATTGTTACGTTGAAAATCTATGATATACTAGGCCGTCAGGTTGCTGATTTAGTAAATAATTATCAGGAAGCCGGTAAATACACTGTTGACTTCAACGCTTCACGCCTGGCTTCAGGTGTTTATATTTATAGAATTGAAAGTAGTTCGTTTACTGATGTTAAAAAGATGATGTTGATCAAATAATAAAAATCAACTTAGGGGCACTTCAGAATATGTAGTGCCCCTTTTCTTTCTATAACTAAAATTTTTCAAGGGATAGATTATGTGCAGGATTAATACAATGGAGAGAATCAAGTTGTCGGGAAGTGTATTACAACTGAGTCTTATTTTGTTGTTGTTTGCTTCTTCATTTATTAATGCGGGTACGACTGGAAAACTAGCAGGTAAGGTACTTGATTCTGAAGTCAAAGAGCCAGTGATTGGCGCATCTGTTCTTCTGCAGGGCACACACTTAGGAGCAGTAGCAGATTTAGAAGGATATTTTTATATCAATAACGTTCCTCCGGGAATCTACACAGTTGTTGTCAGTTCCGTAGGTTATCATAAAGTTACTATTCAAAAAATTTCAATTAAGATTGATCAAACTACACGTCTTGATGTAAGCCTCACACCTGCATCAATTAATATAGGCGAAATAGTAATACAGGCTAAGCAGCCACTCGTTACAAAAGATCTCACTTCAACAACAGCTATCGTTTCGGCAGAAGAATTAAAATTGATGCCCGTAGAAAATCTTAATCAAGTAGTTAACCTGCAGGCAGGTGTTGTTAACGGACATTTTAGAGGAGGGCGTTCCGGTGAAGTTTCTTATCTGGTTGATGGTGTAACAGTGACTGATGTTTTCAACGGTGGTATGTCGGTGGAAGTAGAAAACACTTCAATTCGCCAGATGGAAATTATCAGCGGTACATTTAATGCAGAGTATGGTCAAGCGATGGCCGGTATTGTGAATATTGTTACAAAAGACGGTGGTTATAAGTATGAAGGTTTTGCTTCGGCTTATGTGGGGAATTATTTTACAACCCACACAGATATTTTTCAAAATGTAAACAAGGCAAATCTAAAAGGTCCAAGAGATATTCAATTAACATTAAGCGGACCGACACAAGTTTTAGATAATTTAACTTTCTTTCTAACAGGCAGATATTATAGAGACGAAGGTTATCAATATGGTCAGAGATACTATAATGTTTATGATGATAGACCGACATTTCCGATTGCGGGAAATCAAACGTATTGGATTGATCATGGAACGGGCGATAGCGCTTTTGTACCGATGAATCCGTATGAAAAAAAATCATTTAACGGAAAACTAACTTATAACCTTAACAGGTGGAAATTTAGTTACAGTATTTTCTGGGATGACAATTGGAGTAAAGGATATAACCATGGATACAAATGGACCCCCGATGCAATAAAAAATCATTACCGTACAAATACTATTCATAGTTTTCAGGTTTCATGGTTACCATCTCAGAGTACTTTCATAACATTAAAGCTTTCATCGAACTATCATAAGTTCTGGGGCTATTTATATGAAAACGAATTCGATTCTCGTTACGTTGAGCCCAATCAAGGTTCACCTATTACAGGTTATACTTTTAATCAAGGCGGAAACGAGACTGATAGATATAATAGATATACGAAAACCTATATAGGACAGTTGTCATTTGAATCACAACTTACGAAAGAACATAAGTTAAAGATTGGTGCAGAAGCAAGACTGCATACAATTTCGAATAATTGGAAAACAATTAGAAACATGACTGAAGGACAATTAGATTCGTTAGGTAATGCAATATTTACTTTGGGTTACAGCGATCTTAATACAAAGTACAATCAAAGTTACATGAGATATCCTTACGAAATTTCCGCATTTATTCAAGATAAGATGGAATATGATATAATGATTATTAATGCCGGTGTTAGATTCGATTACTTCAGTTCAAATACAGATTTACCAATTGATATACGCAACCCGTTGAATAATCCAAATTTTGCAAATGCTTTTATAAAGAGAAATGCAGAATCGGAATACCAAATCAGTCCACGTCTTGGTGTTTCATTCCCGATGTCTGAAAATGGCGCTATCCATTTTTCATACGGACACTTTTTTCAGATTCCTAGTTTTGAAAACTTATATACTAATTACGCCTACTTAATTGATCAGACTACTTCTCTTTCATCTTCTGTTGGAAATCCGGAATTGAAATCACAAAAAACAGTTAAATATGAATTAGGGTTACAACAAGTAATCTTTCCTGAAGTTACTATTGATGTTTCTCTTTACTACAGTGATATACGTAATCTTCTTGGTATGCAGATACTAAAAACCTATGAAGGATTCACATTTGCAAGATTCATTAATAGAGATTATGGAAACGTTAAAGGAGTGATAATAACACTTGATAAAAGATTTGCCGATTTCTTTAGCGCGAAAATAGATTATACTTATCAAGTAGCTTCAGGAAATGCATCTGATCCTATGGTAGAATTTTATAATAATCAAGCCGATCCTCCCGTTGAATCGAATAAAAAAGTTGTTCCACTTGATTGGGACCAGACTCATACAGTTAATGCATCAATAACAATAGGAGATCCATCAGATTGGACAGCAGGAATAATTTTCAGTTATGGATCAGGCGCTCCGTACACCGAAGACCCGCGTTATTCACAGGGTTTACGCTTTGAAAACGGCGGAAGAAAACCGAATACAATGAATGTTGATCTGAGGGCAAATAAACAATTCAAAATAATTGGTCTTGACTTAAACGTATTCTTACTTGTCTATAACTTGTTTGACATAAAGAATGAATATGGAGTATCTAGTACAACCGGCAGAGCTGGTATTGATCTGAATACAAAATTTGCTGCACCAATTATTGGAAGAAATACTATTGAACAGTATTTGAAAAATCCAGGAGACTACTCATCTCCAAGAAGAATCAACATTGGCTTCAATGTTAATTTCTAATCCAGTACACTGAAATATTTTTAGAAAATGGAGCTGAGAATGAAAAGAAATATTTTATGGTTACTTACTCTCCTCGTTATTGCTGATGTTACTTGGGCTCAAACTCAGGAACAGATATTAAAGTATCGCATAGAGCCGTACGGGGATAAGACATATAGAAAAAGAGCAGTAATGGATGGAAACCTGATCAGAACACTTTTCCAAAATGACGGACAATTAGGCACCTGGCCTGATAGACCTTCGGGTGAATGGCCAAAAGGAACAGGACACATGTACTTGGATGGATGTACACCAGTTGTAACATCCGCAATTATTGCCCCGGGTAATAAACAACTTGTTCATCCGGCACAAACATCATATAGAGAAGAAGTTGATTATGATCCTGTTTCAGGGGATTTGTGGGTAATGGAACCAATACCGGGTTATGCAGCCGCAGCATCGGAACAACCTGCAATGAGCACAAGACCTTTATCATGGCCTGGACTTTGGCCTCGTTCACTTCCAAACGTTGATGCTAAGTGGGATGGTTATTGGTTCGGTTATTTTGGTCGTGGCGTTATGAATGCCGATCTCGAAATTTTTTATACGATGGATGATTCAAAAGATAAAGAATTTTCTCGTCCGCCCTATACATATTATCCGCTTGCTTCAGATCGTAATAGAGGCGGATTAGGGTTGAGAACTGAAGTGCGCGGATTTCAATGGTCACACGTACTCGCAGAAGATATTATTTTTTTCCATTATGATATAGTTAATTTATCTGATGTCTCGTTAGATACAACTTACTTTGGTTTTTATTGCGATACAGGCGTTGGCGGTATAAATGATAACGGCGATGACAATGCTTCTTACGATACTAAACTTGATCTAGCATTTGCTTTCGATAAAGATGGTATTGCGCCTCCGGATAACTGGAAGACAGGTTACGTTGGTTATGCATTTTTGGAAAGTCCGGGTAATTCTACAGACGGTAGAGATAACGATGAAGACGGTATGATTGATGAAAGTCGCGATAACGGTATAGACGATAACCATAACTGGGTTCCATTCACAGATTCAAACCGTAATGGAAAATGGGATCCGGGTGAACCTTTAAACGACGATCTTGGAAAAGATGGTGTTGGTCCGGACGATCCACAATATAATGGTCCGGATGATGGCGAGGGCGATGGTAAACCAACGGATGGTGAAGGAAACTTTGATAGAACAGATAAAGATGAATCAGATCAGATCGGATTGACAAGTTTGGTAATTGAAAGATTATCAAACAAAGGACCGAACGCTATTTGGCCAAAGAACGATGAGGTTATTTGGCGAAAAATGAATTACAACAGTTTTGATACTTCATTGACAAGTTCAAATATCCAAATTCTTTTTGGTTCTGGTCCGTTCCCGCTAAAAGTATACAAACGCGAAAGATTTTCTGTTGCGTTAGTATTCGGTGTTGATTATGACGATATGGTTTTTAACAAAGAGACTGTTCAATCAATTTACAACGCAAATTATAATTTCTCTCAACCGCCATTGAAACCAACATTAACAGCAATTGCGGGAAATAAAAAAGTATTTCTTTATTGGAATGATTATTCAGAAAAGTCTTTTGATAGATTTTTAAGAAAAAAAGATTTTGAAGGCTATCTACTATATAGAAGCCAGGAACCGGAGTTTAATGATATCAAGTTGATCACAGATTCTAAAGGAGAACCAAAATATTGGAAACCGATTGCTCAATTTGATTTGAAAGATGGTATTAAGGGACCCGATCCGATAGGAATTAACGGCGCTCATTTTTGGAGAGGAAATGAAACTGGTCTTCAACATTCTTTTGTTGATTCAACTGTTACAAACGGAAGCACTTACTATTATGCTTTAGTAGCTTATGATCAAGGAGATCCGAAATATGGTACTAAGGGATTAATTCCAAGTGAGACGACAAAGATTATTTCACAGGATTTTTCAGGTCAGATCAAGTTTATTGATATCAACTGTGCTGTTGTAACACCAAACGCTCCGGCAGCAGGATATCAATCTCCGCAAATCTCAGGTGACTTAACCAAAGTAAAGCAGGGTCTTGGTTCCGGCAAGTTGACCCTGATTGTGCTTAATCCTAATGAAGTTAAAGAAGGCGCATTATATAAAGTTAATTTTACATCAGACGGCGATATACCTATATATAAAACAACGGGATATTCTTTAAACCGTTCATGGAATGGAAAGGAAGAAGTAGTTTTTGCAAAGATTGATACATCGAATTTTGGCGTAGGAAAATACAGTACTCCGTTTGATGGACTTATAATTTCTGTAAGCAGCGATACACTTGGTGTTGTAAAAGAAAAAGGATGGGTAAAAGGATATAGTAATGTGGATATGATTGTCGCTCCGGATAAAAGCTCACCACAACGAAATGTTGCGTGGCCTTCCGATTATGAAATTGAATGGCTGCCTGAAGGTCAAACTGTAACAACTCCTTTCACCAAAAAACCGGTGCCATTTAAGGTCCGTAATATTTCAAGAGGTGAAGCAGTTCAAGCTGAATACTTTGATAATGATCAGGATGGAAATTTTAGTTTGAGCGATGACATCGTAATTATCGAATACCAGCAAAATCAATTTAAAATAACATGGAGAATTTTGTACAGAAAACCTTCCGCTCCTATGTTTGCTACACCAAGACCGGGGGATATTTTCAGGTTTGTTACAACTAAACCATTCAAGACGGGAGATTATTTTCAATTCACAACTTCAGGTGCAAAGGTAGATACTGATATTGCGAAGAATTCTCTTAATCGAATTGCCGCAGTTCCAAATCCTTATATCAGTGCAAATGCATGGGAAAAGAGAAATCTTATTCAAACCGGACGCGGTGAAAGAAGAATGGATTTCATTCATCTTCCAACAAAGTGCACAATTAGGATCTACAGTGTTACAGGTTCTTTAATAAAAACACTTCAAAAAGAATCCGGCTCAGAGGACGGTACGCTAACATGGAATCTTATAACAGAAGACGGAATGGATTTAGCATTCGGACTTTATGTTTATCATGTTGATGCACCGGGTATAGGCGAGTACATTGGCAAATTTGCTGTAATCAAATAGCGGTGGAGCGAGATATGAAAAGAAGAATAATAAATTTAGATTTTTTGATTTTGATTGCGGCAATAAGTTTATTAGTAGATAGATCTACTATCACCGCACAAAATTTTGTTTCTGATGTGTCAAAGAAAGGAACAACTGCTGCACAATTCCTTTCTATAAACCAAGGTGCAAGAGCTTCAGGAATGGGAAGTGCATATGTTGCGGTTTCTGACGATCCAACAGCGATCTATTGGAATCCCGCAGGTTTAGCAAAAGTATCCGGTGGCGCAGTAGTGTTCGATTACGTAAACTGGATTGCGGGCATCAATTATAACTACGTTGCTGCTTCTTATAATGTTGGTTCTTATGGAACTCTCGGTATTAGTTTTCTTTCATCTAATATCGAAGATATGAAAGTAAGAACCATACAGGATCCGGAAGGTACCGGCGAAACGTTTGGTGTCTCTGATGTAATGTTCAGTGTTGCTTATGCAATTAATCTTACAGATAATTTTGCCATTGGTTTCAATCCAAAATTTATTAATCAAAAAATCTGGAGAACTAACGCAACGGCTTTCGCAATTGATATGGGTGTTCAGTACGTAACTCCTTTTGATGGAATCGTTCTTGCAATGTCAATTTCGAATTTTGGAACGAAGATGAAATTGGATGGAACTTCTGCGCTTGTTCTCTATGATCCGGATAAAAACTCCACCGGAAATAATGATAGAATTCCTGCTTATCTGCAAACAGATGAATGGGAACTACCTTTAAACTTCAGAGTTGGACTTTCTTATAAACCAATAAATACCACAATGCATAAATTCTTAATTGCAATTGATGCTATGCACCCAAGCGATAACTACGAAAGTCTTAATGCTGGTGGTGAGTACTCATTCAATGATATGTTCTTTTTAAGAGCCGGTTATAAATCTCTCCTTTTAAAAGAATCGGAAGAATCTTATACATTTGGTGCTGGTGTCCAGCAGCGATTTATCGGAAACGTTTCTATAAAAATTGATTATTCTTACGGAAATTTCGGAAGATTAAATAATGTTCAAAGATTTTCTGTTGGAATAACTTTCTAAACAAAGCGGAGAAATATTTTTCCTCATATGGTGCCTCCATATGATTTAATAGGGAAAAACTCGGGGGGTGAGTTGAATTACTCACCCTGTGAGTTTAGTAAGCATCAGGAAAACTAAACCTTACTGTAATTATAGAATATAAATACAGTAACCAAAACAGTGAAGAAAATAATCTTCTTCAACGAGTCTAATTAATTTGAAAAATAAAAATTTTTTTTTAGCAAGTTTCATTCTGTGCTTTCAGATTTATTCACAAGCACAAGTTGTTATTAGAGGTGCAGAATACAGAACAAAAGATTCTTATCTGTACGGAAGATTTGAAGCGAGCATCAAAGCTCCGGGTAAAGAAGGAGTTCTTACTTCGTTATTCTCATATTTTGATGGACTACCAAATGATCAATGGTCAACTTCTAAATGGAATGAAATTGATATTGAAATCATGGGGCGCTACTTCAATGATGTACAATTCAACACAATCACACCTAATCAGGCAAATCACGTTCGCCATCAATATGTAAATTTTGATCCGGCATTGGATTTTCACACTTACGCTTTTGAATGGACACCGGAATACGTTGCGTGGTTCATTGATGGAATTGAAGTATACAAACAAACAGAAGATCACATAAAAACTTTAACAAGAGCACAAAAATTTATGATGAACATCTGGAGTCCGATGTATCCAAATTGGGCTGGCGTATGGAATGATGCAGTTCTTCCTGCATTTGGATATTATGATTGGGCTGCTTATTACAAATATACTCCAACTGCCGGCAATTACGGAACCGGAAATAATTTTACTCTTGTTTGGAAAGACGAATTCAATGCATTTGACGAGACAAGATGGGAAAAGGCAAGTCATGGATTCACCGGTAACCGAAGCAGCTTTGTACCGGAAAATATTGCTTTTGTTGATAGTAAGTTGACTCTCTGTCTTACAGATAAAAACGTGTTAGGTTATTTCGATAATTCCGCGCCAAAGATAATTTCTGCCCGTGCTGTTAGGGAAAATGAAATAATGGTATTTTTTTCCGAGCAAGTTGAAAAAACAAGTATAGAAACAAATAGTAATTATATTTTAACTGGTTCAGTAATTACGAAAGCAACTTTGTTAAATGATAAAAGAACGGCTGATATTATTGTTGATAAGATAGATCTAAATTCAAATCCTATTTTAATTGTGAAAAATGTAAAAGATTTATGGCAGCCCGCAAATGCTATAAACCTGGTTGCAAAATCCATTGTGATGACGCCAAAAATTAATTTTCCGTTTAAGGTTAATGTTGGCGGAAATGCTTTTGGAGATTTTTATGCTGATAAAGAGTTTGTAACCGATACTTCTAATTATGGATTTATGGAAGGCGTAAAAGGGATAGCATATACTGACCCAATAGCCAACACGAACGATGATACTATTTATCAATCCGAAATAAATGGATTGGCAAAATATGTTGTGCGTATTCCGAATGGTAAATACAAAATCAAACTTATGTTTGCGGAAAATTATTATAGTGCTGCGGGCAAAAGAGTTTTTGATGTTTACGTTCAGGGTAATTTGGCAGTCAATGCTTTGGATATTTTTAAGGAAGCAGGCGCAAAGACTGCATTGGAAAAAGTGATTGATAATGTTGAAGTAAAAGACCATCAACTCGATGTTCATTTTGCAGCTCAGATTGAAAGACCGCTTCTCAATGGAATCGTTATTGAATCACTCACTTCAACCGATGTTAAAACGGGGATAAATGTTCCTAATGAATTCAAACTCGAACAGAATTTCCCTAACCCGTTCAATCCGGATACAATAATACAGTATGTTATTCCGAGCGCAGCGAAGGAATCTCAAAAGATTGCTTCGTCATCTGCTATGACTCGAAATGACTTAGTACATGTATCGTTGAAAGTTTTTAATTCTCTTGGTTCCGAAGTTGCAACTCTTGTAAATGAAGAACAACGATCCGGAAATTATAAAGTTGATTTCAATGCAAATCTTACAAATGAGGGCGGACAACTTTCAAGTGGTGTTTACTTTTATACTTTAAGAACAGAGAATTACGCACAGACAAAAAAAATGTTGCTGCTAAAATAATTTTGGATATAATCAATAAGGAGAAATATATGGCTTCTTCTGCACCGGCTACATCGAATGTAAAAGCTCTTAACGGCGGGCAAAATTATAACTTCGCACTAACGGTTCTTACTTCGTTATTCTTTATGTGGGGATTTATTACTTGCCTGAACGATATTTTGATTCCACATCTCAAAGCAGTTTTCACCTTAAATTATACACAAGTGATGCTGATTCAATTCAGTTTTTTTACAGCTTATGCAATTGTTTCTCTGCCTGCCGGAATTCTTGTAGAAAAAATTGGGTATAAAAGTGGAATAGTTATTGGGTTAATAACTGCAGGTATTGGCTGTTTATTATTTTATCCTGCTGCAAGTATTCAATCATACGGAATGTTTTTAGGTGCATTGTTCGTGCTGGCATCCGGTATTACAATTTTACAGGTTGCTGCTAATCCATACGTTGCAATTCTTGGTAAACCCGAAACGGCATCAAGCAGGTTAAATCTTACTCAAGCATTCAACTCACTGGGAACTACAATTGCACCATACTTTGGCGCACTGATAATTCTTTCTATAGCGGTTAAGACAGTTGAAGATTTTAAAACTATGAGTGCTGATCAAATTTCTGCGTATAAATTAGCCGAGTCCGGCGCAGTTCAAGTTCCGTATCTTGGATTAGCCGCAGCACTGTTTGTTATTGCCGCGATCTTTGCAATCATCAAGCTGCCAAAAGTTGAAGCGGCAGATATTATGGCAAGCGGCGATGACACTGTGAATTATCATGATATGCATAGAAGCGCTTGGGGTTATAAACATTTAGTTCTTGGGGCAATAGCAATTTTTGTTTATGTGGGCGGTGAAGTTTCAATTGGAAGTTTTCTTGTAAATTATTTAGGTCAACCTTTCATAGCAGGCTTAAATGAATCCGATGCAGGAAAATATGTTTCATTGTATTGGGGCGGCGCAATGATAGGAAGATTTTTCGGCGCTGTAACTTTGTCTGGAATGACAAATAATAAAAAGAAAAATATTTTTATCGGGCTTATATTCTTACTTGCACTTATTCTCTCTTCTGTTGTTACTAAAGAATATCAAAACTTTGGAAGTTTCTCGATTGATAATTTCAGTAAAACTTTAACATTCCTTCTATTTGTTGTTTTGAACTTTGCTGCATTTAATGTTGGAAAACAAAAACCCGGCAAAACACTTGCAATTCTTGCATTTGTTGCAGCCACGTTAGTAGTAATATCCATGTTAACTTTTGGAGCTGTTGCAATGTGGACAATACTTGCGGTGGGCTTGTTTAATTCGATTATGTTCCCGACAATATTCACACTTGCCATTGACGGACTTGGTAAGCACACCGGTCAAGCTTCCGGAATACTTTGTACAGCTATTGTCGGTGGTGCAATTCTTCCGGTAGTTCAAGGTTTCTTTGCTGACAATATAGGAATTCATCATGCGTTTTTTATTCCTGTGTTATGTTACATCTACATTGCTTATTACGGTATCAAGGGACATAAACCATCATACCTTACTGCAAAGGCTTAATCATGAAGAAAAAAGTAGCAATAGGAATTGATGTTGGAGGTACCAATACTGTTTTTGGATTAGTTGATGAAGCCGGTGAATGCATTTATGAATCATCAATCTTAACTTATGCAGATCAAGATGCCGATCAATTGTTTAGTAGATTGTTCATTAAGATTGATAACGATTTCAAAAAATATTCCGATGATTATGAATTGATTGGAATTGGAATAGGTGCACCGAATGCCAACTATTATAAAGGAACGGTCGAACAGCCGCCAAATTTGAATTGGGGAATTGTAAATGTTCTCGAAATAGTAAAAAAATATTCTCCTCTGCCATCTGCAATTACAAACGATGCAAACGCTGCCGCAATAGGTGAAATGATTTTCGGAGCGGCTAAAGAGATGAAAGATTTTATTGTAATAACTCTTGGTACAGGTCTCGGCAGCGGTATTGTTGTTAACGGCGAATTGGTTTACGGTTCAGATGGTTTTGCCGGAGAGATTGGTCACACTATTGTAGATCCCAACGGACGCGAGTGCGGTTGCGGAAGAAAAGGATGCCTGGAAACTTATTCATCTGCTTCAGGTATTAAGCGCACTGTCTATGAATTGATGGGAACAACCAACATTCCGAGTGAATTAAGAAATGTAAGTTTCAATCAACTCACATCCAAAGATATTGCAGATGCTGCAAACAACGGCGATAAACTCGCACTCGCAGCTTTTGATTACACTGCTAAAATTCTCGGCGTCAAACTTGCAGATTCTGTTGCGCATTTAAGTCCCGAGGCGATAATTCTTTTTGGCGGTCTTGCTCTTGCCGGCGATTTAATTTTTATACCAACAAAGCGATATATGGAAGAATACATGCTCAACATTTTCAAAAATAAAGTAAAACTTCTTCCGTCTGCTTTGCCCGGTGCACATGCCGCAGTTCTTGGTGCAAGTGCTCTGATCTGGAATGAATTGAAGAAAACAAAATGATTAACAATTGGTGAAATAGCATTATTACCTTATAGTTGAATTAATCTTTTGAGAACAAAAATGAAAAAAAATATTCTTCTTCTAATAATATTTCTTTTGGCTGGAATATTTACAACTAACGCTCAAAAAGCTATAGATAAAAAAGTTGATACTCTTCTTTCTCAAATGACGCTCGATGAAAAAATAGGTCAGATGACGCAAGTTGATTACGATGCGATTAAAAAAAATGTTGACGACATTGTAAAGTATTCTATCGGTTCAATTTTATGCGGAGGGAATTCTGAACCTGAAGATATTACAGCAAAAGGTTGGGCTGATCTTTATGATAAATACCAAAACATCGCACTTCAAACACGTTTAAAAATTCCTATCATTTGGGGAATAGATGCCGTGCACGGACATAATAATGTGGATGGTGCAACAATCTTTCCGCACAATGTTGGATTAGGTGCAACTCGTAATCAAAAACTTGTTGAACAAGTTGCCGCTGTTACAGCAGCAGAAATTAGAGGAACAGGAATGCAGTGGGATTTCGCTCCGTGTGTTGCTGTTGCACGTGATGAAAGATGGGGAAGAACGTACGAAAGTTATGGCGAGAATCCGGATTTGGTTAAAATGTTAGGAGCAGCTTACGTAAAAGGTATGCAAGGAAAGAATCTTGCTGATAAAACTTCCGTGCTCGCTTGTGTTAAACATTTTGTTGGTGATGGTGGAACTACAAATGGAAAAGATCAAGGTAATACAGAAGTTGATGAAGCAACACTTCTTAAAGTCCATATGCAAGGATACGTTGAAGCAATTAAAGCAGGTGCTGAATCAATTATGGTTTCATACAATAGCTGGAACGGGGAAAAATTACACGGGCATAAATATTTGTTAACCGATGTTTTGAAAGGCGAACTCGGTTTCAAAGGATTTCTGGTTTCCGATTGGCAGGGAATAGATCAATTAGGTAAAGATTATAAGAGCGATATTGAAAGATCAATAAATGCCGGACTCGATATGATTATGATTCCGAATGCACCGGGGCAGGACAACAATTATGTTGATTTCATAACTAAGCTGAAAGAACTTGTAAATGAAAACAAAGTTCCATTAAGCAGAATTAATGATGCAGTTCGAAGAATATTAAAAGTAAAGTTCGAGTTAGGGATTTTCCAAAATCCATTTACCAATAAAAAATTAACATCACAAGTCGGTTCAAAAACACACAGAGAAGTTGCGCGCGATGCAGTTCGTCAATCTCTTGTATTATTGAAAAACGACAATAAAATTTTACCTATATCTAAAAATTTAAAGCGTATACACGTTACAGGAAAAAGTGCTGATGATATCGGTAATCAATGCGGCGGCTGGACAATCATCTGGCAAAGCAAAAGCGGAAACGTGATAAACGGCGGTACAACAATTTTGCAAGCAATAAAAAATACGGTTTCAAAAAACACGGAGGTAACAATATCAACTGATGGTTCCGGTTCTGAAGGTGCAGATGTTTGTGTTGTAGTTGTTGGGGAAACTCCTTATGCCGAAATGTTTGGCGATCGTGAAGATTTGAGTCTTGCTAAAGAAGATGTTGATGCAATCGAAAAAGCAAAAGCTTCGGGAGTTCCGGTTGTAGTAATTCTTCTTTCTGGAAGACCAATTTTGATTGAACCAAGTTTGAACAGCAGTAAGGCATTTATTGCTGCATGGTTACCCGGAACGGAAGGACAAGGAGTTGCAGATGTTTTATTCGGTGATTTTAAACCTGTAGGAAAACTACCGCATTCATGGCCTAAAAATATGCAGCAAATTCCAATCAATATCGGAGATACAAATTACGATCCGTTGTTCCCATACGGATTTGGAATGACATATTAATAAGTCACCTTACGCAGTCTTTGTTTTTACAAGCGTTCTTAATCTTAATCATACTCATAATCTTGACCTTTTTGAGGGTTTACAGCGGATTAGGATTAAGAGCAAGATCAAGACCGTTCATATTTTTTACGTAACATGAATTAATAATATTTTATTTTCTTTTATGGTTTTTTGCGGATTCGGAGGGTCTCTTTTAAAATAAAATTACACAGAGTCACAGAGAATTCACAAAGATCAACGGAAAAATCTTTTTTGTTCAATACAGAGGGCTATCATGAAAAAATTTATTCTTTTCTTTTTAGTGTGCTCAATTTCATTTTCACAGACAAAAACAATCGAGCAGCGCATTGATTCTGTTCTTGCGTTAATGACTCTTGAAGAAAAAGTCGGGCAGCTTGTTCAATACAGCGGCGGGTGGGATACCGGAACTCAGACTGTAAAACCAAGTGAAGCACATGAAAAATTAATAAGCAAAGGAAAAGCCGGTTCATTTCTAAACGTATTTGGTGCAGAATCAACAAAGCGTTTACAAAAAATTGCAGTTGAAGAATCACGCTTAAAAATTCCTCTAATATTTGGTCTGGATGTAATTCATGGATTCAGGGCAATCTTTCCGGTCCCTCTTGCGGAGGCATGTACATGGGAACCCGAATTAATTCAATTGTCCGCACGCTGGCAAGCAACAGAAGCAGCATCAACCGGATTGCATTGGACATTCAATCCAATGGTTGATATTGCAAGAGACCCGCGATGGGGTAGAATTGTTGAGGGAAGCGGCGAGGATCCATATCTGGGTTCTTTAATGGCTGCTGCAAGAGTAAAAGGATATCAAGGAAATGATCTTTCAGCAAACAATACAATTGTTGCTTGCGCAAAACATTTTGCAGGGTACGGCGGTGCTGAAGGAGGACGTGATTATAATACTGTTGATATGTCTGAACGAACTTTTAGAGACGTCTATCTTAAACCTTTTCATGATGCGGTTAAAGCCGGTGTTGGAACGTTAATGAGTTCCTTTAATGAAATCGGAGGGGTTCCGCAATCGGGAAGTCATTTCTTGCTGACAGATATATTACGCAAAGAATGGGGGTTTGATGGTTTTGTCGTTAGTGATTGGAATTCTGTTGGTGAATTAATTCCCCATGGTATAGCAAAAGATCTTAAACACGCGGCTCAGATTGGAATTAATGCAGGTGTTGATATGGACATGGAAGCGAGCGCATATTTCAATTATTTGGCTGATTTAGTAAAAGAAAAAAAAGTAAGTAATGAAATTTTAGATGAAAGTGTAAAACGAATCTTAAGAATTAAATTCCGTCTCGGATTATTTGATGATCCTTATAAATATTGTAATTCCGAATACGAGAAGAAAACGATTCTAAACAATGAAATTGTAAATGCTACAAGAGAAGTTGCAAAAAGGTCTATCGTATTGCTTAAGAATAAAAACAATCTTCTCCCGTTGAAAAAAAATCTTTCAAGAATTGCAGTATTAGGACCATTGGCAAATTCAAAAGATGATCCGTTAGGACCATGGTCGGCACAAGGCAAACCCGAAGATGTAGTTACCGTAATTGAAGGATTAAAAAACAAATTGGGTAACAATGTTGAAATTTTATTTGAAGAGGGGTGTAAAATAGACGGCAGTTCAAAAGATGGCTTTGGTAAAGCAATTGAAGCTGCACAGAAATCGGAAATTGTAATTCTATGCATAGGTGAATCGCGTAGTATGAGTGCAGAAGCAAGATCAAGAGCATATCTTGACCTGCCGGGAGTTCAGGAAACTTTTGTTAAAGAGATTTACAAAACCGGGAAACCGATAGTTGTTGTTTTAATGAATGGCAGACCATTAACAATTAATTGGATTTCAGAAAACATTCCTTCGATTCTTGAGACATGGTACTTGGGTATTCAATCAGGTAATGCTATTGCTGATGTTCTTTTCGGCGATTACAATCCAAGCGGAAAACTTCCGGTAACTTTCCCGCGTTATGTTGGACAAATTCCCATCTATTATAATCACAAGAACACAGGCCGTCCATATGATCCCAAAAATCATTATACATCTTATTACCTGGATTTAGAGAACACACCACTTTATCCATTTGGTTTTGGTTTGAGCTACACAACTTTCAATTATTCGAATCTTTCTTTGAATAAAAATGAAATCAAAAAAGACGAATCGTTGAAAGTAAGTGTTGATGTTAAGAACTCAGGGTTAATAGATGGTGAGGAAGTTGTTCAGCTTTATATTCGGGATCTTGTGGGCAGTGTTACACGTCCGGTGAAAGAGTTGAAAGACTTTACAAAAATATTTTTGAAAGCAGGTGAATCTAAGAGAGTCGAATTTACAATTACACCGGAGAAGTTGAAATTCTATGACATCAACATGAAGTTTGTTGTTGAACCTGGCGACTTTAAAGTTTTTGTAGGAACTAATTCGGTAGATGTTAAAGAAGCATCATTCTCTGTTGTTGAATAAGAGATTAAAAAAGTGAAGAGAACATTTCTGATACTCGTTACCGGATACTTGATGCTGATTGTTGGTTGTTCTTCAAATGTTGTTAAAGAAAATGATATGAAGAGACAGGAAGAAAAAAGTTTGAAGACAAATTTTGAACAGCAAGTGAGTATCAATTATTTACTTTATCTACCAAAGAATTATAATGAGAAAGAAAAGTTTCCGTTGATGATGTTCTTACATGGAAGAGGCGAACGCGGTAACAATATTGAACTCGAATTGATTCTAAAAATTTAAGGAGAAGGTGATGAAAAAAAATTTTTTCGTCTGCTGTTTATTGCTGGTGATGGGAATTAATCTATCTGCACAGTCAAAGGGATTTGTTAGTTGCGAAGGGAAAAATTTTATTGATGCAAGCGGGAAAGTATTTATACCAAAGGGAATAAATCTTGGTAACTGGCTGAATCCGGAAGGATATATGTTTCGCTTTGAAAACGTTAGCTCATTCCGGTTGATTGATAATGCTTTCAAAGAACTTCTTGGTGCAGATGAAACAAGAAAATTTTGGAAAGCATTTCGGGATAATTACATAACGAAAGAAGATATCCATTTTATTAAGAGTACAGGCTTAAATCATATCCGCGTTCCTTTCAATTTCAAATTATTTCTTGTTGAAGATCATCCTGAAATATATTTAGAAGAAGGATTCAAACGGTTAGATGATGTAATTAAATGGTGCCGCGAAGAAAATCTTTATGTTCTGTTAGATTTACATGCTTCACCGGGCGGGCAGACCGGAGATAATATTGACGACAGTTGGAGCTACCCATTTTTGTATGAAAGCGAAGATGCCCAGAAAACTACAATTGAACTTTGGAAAAAACTTGCCGCGAGATATGAAAACGAAAAGATAGTGATCGGTTACGATCTGTTGAACGAACCGATTCCTCATTTCTATGAGAACAAAGAAGTTCTGAACAAATTACTTGAACCATTCTATAAAAAATTAACAGCCGCAATTCGTACAGTAGATAAAAATCATATCATTTTTCTCGGCGGTGCACAGTGGAATACAAATTTCAAAGTCTTCGGCGCTCCGTTCGATAACAATCTTGCTTACACATTTCATAAATATTGGATGCCCCCCGAACAAAAAGAAATTCAAGAGTATGTTGATTACAGTAATAAATATGATGTTCCGATATACATGGGTGAATCAGGAGAGAATGATGATGTGTGGATTGATTCATTTAGAAAGCTATTAGATAACAATGAAATTGGCTGGTGCTTCTGGCCTTACAAGAAAATGGATTCTACGCGTGGAATTGTTTCCTTTGCACAAACGGAGGAGTGGAAACAGATAATCAAATATGCGGAAACACATAAGAAAAATTTTGAAGAAGTACGGAAAGCAAAACCATCTCATGAAATTGTTAGGAAAGCATTTGTTGACTTGATGGAGAATATCAAATTTAAAAACTGCACAATCAATTCAGGATATCTAAATGCACTTGGAGTTAAACAATGAGTTATAAGATTGCAATGCAAAAGGAGAAGTAATGAAAATATTTATTTTATCGTTGTTCCTTTTAATTACATCAATCGTTGCTGCACAAGAAAGTCTTCCATATAAAAATTCAAAAGTACATTTAGAAAAACGAGCAGATGATTTATTGCAACGAATGACGTTGGAAGAAAAAATTGATATTCTAGGTGGAACAGGATTTGCAACAAAACCAAATGTACGACTTGGCATTCCTGAACTTCGAATGTCTGATGGACCGGTTGGAGTTAGATGGAATCCGTCAACCGCTTTCCCCGCTTCAGTTGCTATGGCTGCTACCTGGGATCCGGAATTAGTTAATGGAATTGGAAGTGCAATAGGACGGGAGACAAGAGGTAAGGGCAGACACGTAATTCTTGGACCGTGTGTAAACATAGTTCGTTTGCCGATGGGCGGAAGAAATTTTGAAAGCTTTAGCGAAGATCCTTTCTTAACATCACGTATGGCGGTTTCTTATATCAAAGGTGTGCAGAAAGAAAATATAGCCGCTACAATTAAACACTTTGCCGTGAATAATCAAGAGTTTGAGCGAACATGGGTTGATGTTCTTGTAAGCGAACGTGCGCTGAACGAAATTTATCTACCTTCATTCAAAGCTGCTGTTACAGAAGCAGATGTTCTCTGCGTGATGAGTGCATACAACAAAATTAACAGACATTATGCAAGCGAAAATGATTATCTGCTTATTGACAAACTGAAAAAAGAATGGGGATTTAAAGGATTGGTGATGAGCGATTGGGGCGCGGTGCATTCGTCAATTCCAACCGCAAAAGGAGGACTCGATCTCGAAATGCCGTTCGGTGAATTCATGAATCAAAAAACTTTGCTTGATGAAATTAATAGTGGAAATATTTCTCAATCCGCAATTGACGATAAAGTGAAGAGAATACTCGGTGTAATTTTTAAGCTTGGTTTGTTCGATAATCCGGAATGGAAAGAAAATCCGGATCTTGTAAATAGTGTTGAAAACCGGAAAGCTGCTTATGAAACTTCTCTCGCATCAATTGTCTTGTTGAAGAATGATCAAAACATTTTACCTCTAAAGCAAAATCAAATTAAAACTCTGGCTGTGATTGGACCGGGTGCGCAAGTTCCAAGAACCGGCGGAGGTGGAAGCGCATACGTAACTGCTATTGATCCCGTTTCCCCGCTTGATGCTTTGAAGAAAAAACTTTCGGATAAAATTAAAATTGAATATGCGCAAGGATTAAACCTCGAAGGTGACGCCGATGGAATTGAAACAAAATATTTATTCATTGATCAATCTCAAAAGCAGAACGGATTAATGGGTGAATACTTCTCCAATATGGATTTAAGCGGAACCCCCGCTCTAAAACGAATTGATAAAAAAATTATTTTCCATTGGGATGATAAAAGTCCCGCTAAAGAAATCGGAGAAGATAATTTTTCGGTAAGGTGGGCCGGATATATTAAAGCTCCAAAGACAGGTGATTTTGTCCTTAGTACATCTACAGACGATGGTGCCCGGCTTTACTTTGAAGACAAACTTGTTATAAACGATTGGAATGATCATGCTGTTGAAACAAGAACTTACACAGCCCACTTAGAAGAAGGAAAACTTTATAAAATCAAGATGGAATATTATGAAAGGGGCGGTGGAGCTATTGCAATATTAGGCTGGACTGCACCGGGCAATGAATTGCTGAATGCAGCAATCGAAGCGGCAAAGAGAGCCGATCAAGTTCTTCTATTCGTTTGTACATCAAACCAAATTGAAACCGAAGGAAGGGACAGAGATAATTTATTTCTTCCCGGTGAACAAGATGAACTGATTGCAAAAATTGCGGAAGTAAATAAAAATGTAGTTGTTGTTTTAACAACCGGTGCACCTGTATTAATGGATAAATGGATTAACAAGGTTAATGGCGTGATTGAAATGTGGTTTGCAGGAAGTGAAGGCGGAAACGCAATTGCAGATGTTGTTCTTGGTAAATACAATCCTTCCGGGAAATTACCTGTAACATTTCCAAAACGATGGGAAGATTGCTCGGCATTCGGGACTTACAAAACATTTCCGGCTCGTACATATTATGCGGATGATATTTACGTTGGGTATCGTCACTTCGATAAATATAATCTTGAACCTCTTTTCCCGTTTGGATTTGGATTATCTTACACAACTTTTGAATATTCTAATTTGAGTGTTACACCAGATGGGAATAATATTACAGTTACATTCGATTTGAAGAACACCGGAACTATTGAGGGCTCAGAAGCAGCGCAGTTATATATTGGAGAAAATAAACCAAAGGTTGATCGTCCTGAAAAAGAGCTGAAGGCATTTATAAAAGTAAAATTAAATCCCGGCGAATTGAAAAAAGTAACTCTATCTGTTTCGAAAAATGAATTAGCATATTTTGATGTGCAGTCGCAATTTTGGAAAGTTGAAAACGGTATTTATAGTTTTTTAGTTGGCAGTTCTTCAAGAGATATAAAACTAAAAACGGAAGTTATAATAGAATAAATTGAATTTGTAATTCTAACCCAGTTGTAAGGCGGCGGAAGAACTTCAAATTTTGGAGTTATGTGTGCTCGACTTTGTTCGTCCTCAGAATTACAACACGGACTAATGATGAAAAAATATTACTTCTTACTTTTAATAGTTACAACTGTATCAGCCCAAAATTTTTCAAACGGATTTAATTTCAATTTACCATGGAATGATTCAACTACACAAAAGTTTCTCCCTCAATTTCCAATCGTTCCTATTCCTCAAAACGGTTTTATTAATGTTGACGCTGACGGCAATTTTAGTTTAAGTGGTAAAAAAAATAAATTTTGGGGAGTAAATTCAGTTGCCGATGGTGCATTCCCCGATAAGAATGTTGCCGGTGCAATTGCCGGACGAATGCGCAAGGTTGGAATAAATCTCGTCCGGTTTCATCATATAGATAATGGTTGGGGCGGTTATAGTTTATTAAAAGGAGTTGATACCCGTTCGTTATATTCACCGAATCTGGATCTTCTTGAATATTACATTTCCAAATTGAAAGAGAACGGAATTTTTATCAACATGAATTTGAATGTCTCCCGTAGATTTACTGCATTCGATGGTGTATCTAATGCCGATTCAATTTTTAATTATGGGACAGAATTCGCGAAAGGTGTAACTCTGTTTGACCCATATTTAATAATGCTTCAAAAAGAATATGCTCAACAATTGCTTACACATGTTAATCCTTATACAGGTATAGCGTTGGTGAACGATCCTGTTATGGCGATTGTTGAAACGAATAACGAAAATTCTCTTTATAGAATCTGGATGTCGAATCAGCTTAAACCGATTGCAAACGGTGGTAAATTGATATATCGGCATGTGCGAATGCTTGATAGTCTGTTCAATAAATTTATTGCTGGAAAATATATAACAACTGCAAATCTTCGGAGTGCATGGAATCAAGGAATAATTCCCGCCGGGACAAATGATCGAATTAAAAATGGGGGATTTGAGCAAGCTTCAACTTTCAAAAGCGACTGGGAGTTGGAATTACATACACCTGCAGCCGGAACAGCTTCCCAAGATGTTTCAAATCCTTATGGCGGAAATTTCTCTGCAAAAGTCAGTATAACAACTTCAACCGGAACCGATTGGAATATTCAATTCAAACAAAAAACACTAACTATTTATAAAGATTCATCGTACACAATTACTTTTACTGCACGTACAGATGCACCTAAACAAATTTCTGTTTCTATAATGAATGATAATTCACCTTGGAATTGGTACGGTGGAATTGCTATTAATTTGACTACAAATTGGAAAGTTTTTTCTTTCAACATTAAAGCAATAGAAACAAATATTGGTCATACGCGGCTTACATTTAATTTGGGAAAGTACACCGGAAATTTTTGGTTTGATAATGTTAGTGTAACTAGTGCAGGTGTAAACGGCTTAAATAAAGATGAGTCAATTGAATTACGTAATGTGAAAAGACTTGATTACACCGATTGTGTTTCCTACTCGAACCAACGCGTGAAAGATATTTCGGAATTTTATATCAAACTTCAGCGCGATTATTTTTCTGACATGATAAATTATCTTCACAACACGCTTGGTGTTAAAGTACCAATCGTTGGAACAAACTGGACTGTGGGCGCTGCAGACAACGCTTCAATATCAGTATCTGATTATATTGATAATCATTCGTATTGGGATCATCCGCAGTTTCCAAATATTCCTTGGTCGCAGACCGATTGGTTAATAAATAATCATCCGATGGTGAAAGATAATTATGGTGGAACTATACCGGATTTATTTTCCGGAGTACCGATGGTAGGCAAACCATACACGATCAGTGAATACAATCATGCATTCCCAAACCGTTATCAAAGCGAAGCACTTTTATTTTTAACCGGATATTCTTCATTTCATGGTGCTGATGGAATCATGATGTTTGATTACAGCGGCGATAGAAATAATTGGAATAGCGATTGGGTAAATGGTTACTTTGATATTCATCGCAATTCAATTTTCATGTCACTCTTTCCTTCGTGTGCGTTCGCATTTAGAAATAGTCTCATTGATAAATCAAATAACATGATTAAAATTAATTACACCCCGGAAACACTTTATCTTTTTCCAAAATCTGTAGTGAATGATTGGCATGCTGCGACAGGTTACGATCACCATATAGCACTCCGTAATGCCGTACGCACAGAATCATATGCAAGCAATACTCAAACAAATTTTAATTCTTTACCGGCTATTCCGACTAATCCATATAGAACAGATACTGATCAAATTATTTATAATACATCTGAAGGAACATTTACAGTTGCTTCAGATAAATTTAATGCTGCTACGGGATTTATTTCTTCACTAAAAAATACGCGTGTCGGTGATTTTGTTGTAATTGATTTTAACATGAGTGATTTCGGAAGCATAACATGGATTTCATTAACAAATGAGAAGTTATCTCAATCTAAGAGGTCGTTGATATCACTTGTTTCAAAACTTCAGAACAGCGGGATGATCTGGAATTCTTCAAACAATTCTTTGAACAATAATTGGGGAAGGAATCCGACTTCATTATATCCGCTTAATATCAAACTCGATTTAAATATATACGCTGACTCAATCAAAGTATATCCTCTCGATTCAAAAGGAATCGAAAATATTATTTCACCTTTTGTTGTTAGACCATTCATAAAAAATCATTTTATGGTTGAGTTAAATCAAAACAATTATAAAACACTTTGGTTTGGAGTAGAAAAATATGGAGCGGGTGATCCAACATCGGTTAAAAATGAAAATAGCATTCTAACTAAATTTAAGCTAGAACAGAATTATCCCAATCCGTTTAATCCAAGTACTGAAATCAGTTGGCAGTTAGCAGTAGGCAGTTTGGTAACATTAAAAGTATATGATATACTAGGCAGGGAAATTTCAACATTAGTAAATGAATTTCAGCAAGCTGGAATTCATAATTCAAAATTCAACATTCAAAACCTACCTGACGGTAGGCAAGGTTTTAAATTACCAAGTGGAATATATTTCTATACTTTAATTGCTGGCAGTAAAATTGAAACGAAGAAAATGGTGTTAACAAAGTAAAGTAACAATTATCAACAATAAGACTATATTTTTCTCTCAATTAAAAGTTCATTTTCGGTGGATTATGACAAATAAAATTCTATTCGTTATATCATTTCTTGTTGTAGTTTCAAATAAAGATTTTAGTCAGGTAACTTTCACATCGTCTAATCTTCCGATTATAATAATCAATACTCACGGACAAGCAATTCCGGATGAACCTAAAATAACTGCAGATATGGGTGTCATAGATAATGGTCCCGGCCTAAGAAATAATCTTACAGATCCTTACAACGCTTACAATGGAAAAATTGGGATAGAATTACGCGGACACAGCTCTCAAATGTTTGAGAAAAAACAGTATGGAATTGAAACGCGTGATAATGCTGGAAATGATTTAAAAGTTTCGCTTCTTGGTTTTCCCGAAGAGAGCGATTGGGTGCTCAATGCATCATATATAGATAAATCTTTCCTGCGTAATATAATTACATACAAACTCTCAAACGATCTTGGCAGATACGCTTCGCGCACCCGCTATTGCGAAGTCATAATCAATGGGGATTACAGGGGCATCTATATACTTCAGGAAAAAATTAAGCGCGATAAGAACCGGGTTAATATAAAAAAGATGAGTACAACAGATATAACCGGCGATGCTGTTACAGGCGGATACATAGTTAAGATAGATCGGGTTGATCCTGGTGATAAATATTGGACCTCTGCATATCCTGCTGTGTTTCAGAGTACAAAAGCTCCCGTAACTTATATTCATGAATATCCGAAAGCAGTGGACATAGTTTTAGCACAACAGAATTATATAAGAGATTATATCAACAAGTTTGAAACAATAATGTATTCAGGTGGTTATAGAGATCCATTTGCAGGTTATTACAACCTTATTGATATTGATTCTTTTGTAGATCACTACTTGCTAAACGAATTTTCGAAAAACACGGATGCATATCGTCTGAGTGCGTACCTTCATAAGAATCGCGATAGTGAAGGAGGTAAGTTAGTTATGGGTCCAATTTGGGATTTTGATATTTCTTTTGGACTGGCTGATTATGATGATGGTTTTAATCCTGCAGGCTGGCAAGCATACAAACATTATGATGGTCTTTGGAGCAGTCCCTTTTGGACAACTAACTTGATGATTGATCCGGTATTTAAAAACAAACTTGCAAAAAGATGGAATGAAGTCAAGAATAAAACTTTCAGCATCAATTCCCTTACAAATTTTATAGAAGAAAATGTTGCACTAACCGCAGAAGCTCGTGCAAGGAATTTTTTAAAGTGGAAAGACATTTTTAACCCGGCTATTTATATCTGGCCAAATAAAAATCGTTTTTCTAATTACGAAGAAGAAATTAATTACTTGAAGAATTGGATAAGCCAACGTACAACTTGGTTTAACAGCAACCTCCCATCAAATTATTCAGATATTGAGTGGCTCACTCCAGATTTTTCCAAAATAAATTTTGAGATAGGTAAAGAGAAAAAAATCCCACTCGCAATTTTTGTTAAAAGTAGGATGAATGTATCATCCATAAATTTTCTAACGCTCGATACGAATTGCAAACCGGAATTAACCGGTGACACGCTTTCCATCACAATTCAAAAACCCGGCAACTATTTAATGAAAGGTGTCGGTCAAAATGGATTAGATATTGTTTCTATTTCTCCCGATTATAAAATAAATGTTGTATCAACATCTGTAGATAATATTAACTCAGAAATTCCGGCATCGTTCGCATTATTTCAGAATTATCCAAATCCTTTTAATCCAAATACGGTTATTAGTTGGCAGTTAGCAGTAAGCAGTTTTGTTTCACTAAAGGTTTATGATCTGCTTGGAAGAGAGGTAACAACACTCGTTAATGAATTTAAGCAAGCTGGAACCTATAATTCGCAATTCTCAACTCGCAATTTTCAATTGTCTTCCGGAGTATATTTCTATAGATTGCTCACCGGAAATTCTTCGGCAGGCTCAGGATTTGCATTTATTCAAACAAAGAAAATGATAGTTCTCAAATAAACAAACTTTCAAAATTATTTTAGAGTTTTTATTTTATCTTGTAATTATTTGTTTCCTAATGTAGATTGCTTATGGATTAGGGGAAATAATGAAAAGAATCATTACAAATATTTTAGTTTTTCTCTTCATTTTATCCTTTACAATTTCTTCACAAACACAAGAACAAATCATTCAACAAGGCAATAGTTTTTGTCTCTCTAACACAATTATTATAAAAATTAAGGAGCATCAACTTTCAGTATATGATCAAGAAACACTTGCAGAACACCTAAATAAAAAGCTAAAACAACCACTAATAGAAAAAGTTAGAAACGCCTTTTCTATTTCGAAAACGCTCTTCAAAGGAACCAGCTCATTACAGAGAATATTTTTTTTAACAACAAACAATAAAGAGAACCCACTTGAAATAACTAAACAGTTATCAACAATGCCGGAAGTAGAATGGGCCGAACCCAAATACATACGGAAAGTGTGTTATGACCCCAACGACGAATTATTTATATCGGGAAATCAACCACATTTAAATGTTATAAAAGCAAAAGAAGCTTGGGAAATTACAAAAGGGAGCAAAGAAATTGTTATTGGAATAATTGATACCGGTGTTGATATTGATCATCCGGATTTAGCAGCCAACATTTATAAAAACAAAAATGAAATACCCGGCAACGGTATAGACGAAGATGATTCGGGCAAATATATTGATGATATCAACGGTTGGGATTTTGGAGGATTGAACGGAACACCGGACAACGATCCAAGAGAAGACCACACAAATAAAAATGGTTATCATGGAACTCATGTAGCGGGTATTGCTTCTGCTGTAACTGATAATATTTTTGGCATATCCTCAATAGGATTCAATTGCACAATACTTCCGGTAAAAGTATCTCAAGACGGATACCGGGATGAAAATGATAAACCCCATATAATTTTTGGTTTCGAAGGAATTAAATATGCGGTAGATAAAGGTACAAAAATAATAAGCTGCAGTTGGGGTGGTTATGAATATTCCAAATTTGAACAAGAAATAATTGATTATGCAGTATCAAACGGAGTTTTGGTTGTTGCCGCGGCTGGAAACGAAAATTCTAACAAACCATTTTATCCGGCAAGTTATAGAGGTGTGTTGTCTGTCGGTTGGACAAACAATGACGACACAAAAAGTATTGCGAGTAATTATGGCGAGTTTGTAGATGTTATGGCACCAGGAACAGCAATATATTCCACGTGGCCTACGATTTCCGGACAAAATCCACCGTTCCATTATACCGGTGGATCATCAATGTCCGCTCCTTTAGTTGCGGGATTAGCTGGATTGGTAATTGCTAAATATCCAAATCTGACTGCGGAACAAGTAGCGGAAAGAATACGCGCTACTTGTGATAATATTGAAGAAAAAAATCTTTCTCTTTACAAAAATCTGTTGGGATCAGGACGTATAAATGCTTTCAAAGCAGTAAACGAAAGTGAAATTCATTCTTTGAGAGCAACTGAAATTAATTTTATTGATATTGTAAATCATACAATGAAATTAGAAGACGCAACCGCAATTGAAATAACTTTTACTAATTTTTTAGAACCTATTACAAACGCTACTATTACAATTTCATCAAAGGAATCATTTGTAAAGATTATAAAACAAACTTTCGAGACCGGGTTTCTTGATGAGTTAGGAACAGTTAAAACGGGGAAGAATAATTTTCTTTTTACTTTAGCTAATGAAGCACCCTCCGACACTACAATTTACTTTTTATTGCAGTACGAATCATCGGGATACTCGGATTTTCAATGGATACCGGTTAGTATTAATCCATCTTACAGAACGCATGATAATGGTAAAATTATTGCAACAGTTTCAAATAAAGGCGGTCTTGGTTTTAGCGATTATAAAAATAAACTTAAAGGAGACGGATTTAAATATTTATCCGGGAACAATCTTTTATATGAAGGAGGGCTGCTATACGGCACATCACCAAATAAATTAGTTGACAGAGTTAGAATTAAAGACGAACTAAGCAATGATTTTAACGTTTTAAAATCTATTTCACTAAAAAGAAATAATTCTATAAATGAGGGTTATTCTTTAATAAATGATGATAATGCTAAAAGTTCGAAACTTGGAATTCTTACACATTTTTATTCATATAGTTTTAATTCAGCACCGGATGATTCTTATATTATTCTCCATTTTGTATTGGAGAATACAACACAAGAAAAAATACAAAATCTATTCCTGGGCTACTTCCTCGATTGGAATTTATCCCTAACTGATTTTTATAGTGATACAACCG
>Ga0209514_10000502_pt1 | contig 79316 bp, 92 predicted proteins | sample Subgrocontami58m_FD_187452 | JGI IMG/M metagenome (GOLD analysis project Ga0209514, IMG submission 187452) | Subsurface groundwater microbial communities from S. Glens Falls, New York, USA - GMW37 contaminated, 5.8 m (SPAdes) (version 3) | ecosystem: Environmental > Aquatic > Deep subsurface >... | reverse complement strand
ATGAGGGCATCTTAACACGCGGGGCGTTATACTTGCCGGAATTAGCGCCGGGATTCAAATATCGAGCGAAATTAGAAACGTGCGACAAGAACGCGTTAGTGGCTACGTTAACTCCGCTGTTAGAGAAGATAAAAAAAGAATGTTCTTTGAAAGAAGAAGAAATTGTGATTGATAAAGATAAACCAAGAATATTATTATCAGAATTTCACGCGAGAAAATTCAAGAAGAGATTCAAAACAGCCGGTCTCCTCGTTGCTGTCGTTCAAGAGATGCCGACCGCAGATCAATTAGAAATTGAGGTTGATTTTCTCAATTAGAGAAATTGTAATGTTGAACATGGCATCTACGATCACCACCACAAAAGCAGAAATCATGGCTCCAGCGGGATCGTATGAAGCACTGCAAGCGGCAATCAATGCTGGCGCGCAATCAATTTATTTTGGTATCGAACAATTAAACATGCGCGCTCGCGCAGCAAATAATTTTACAACAGAAGACTTGAAGAAAATTGTAGCGATCTGCCAAGAGAAAAAAGTGAAAACGTATCTGGCGTTGAATACGATTATGTACGACCATGATGTGACGTTGATGCGGGAAATCTGTAATACGGCTAAAGAAGCAGGAGTAACGGCCGTTATCTGCAGCGATGTGGCGGCGTTGATGTATGCGCGCAGTATTGGCCTAGAAGTACATCTCTCAACCCAGACCAATGTTACAAACATCGAAGCGGTAAAATTTTATGCACAATTTGCAGATGTGATTGTGTTAGCGCGAGAATTGACGTTACAACAAATATCATCTATTTGTAATGAGATTAAGAAACAACATATTCTCGGGCCGAAAGGGAAACCTGTTGAGATTGAGATATTTGTACACGGCGCGCTTTGTGTTGCCGTCTCTGGTAAATGTTATATGAGTCTGGCAACGTATAATTCTTCTGCTAATCGTGGCGCCTGCCTGCAGAATTGCCGGCGCTCTTATCGCGTGATTGACGAGGAGACTGGTGATGAATTAGTTATTGATAATAAATATGTCATGTCGCCAAAAGATCTCTGCACGATTAGCTTTATCGACAAGATATTAGAAGCGGGTGTGCGTGTTTTAAAGATTGAAGGGCGCGGACGAGCGCCAGAATATGTGGCAACAACGGTGAAAGTGTATAAAGAAGCTGTTGATAGTTATTATGATGGAACGTATACCACCGAGAAGATTGAATTATGGACAAAAGAACTAGAAACTGTTTTTAACCGCGGATTCTGGCATGGTGGCTATTATCTGGGAAAACAGTTGGGTGAATGGAGTGGAGCACCAGGTTCAAAGGCAACGACTGAAAAAGTGTACCTAGGTAAGGTACGAAATTATTATCAGAAAACGAAAGTCGGAGAATTTTATTTAGAAGCCGGGACACTGAAAGTAGGGGAAGAAATTTATGTAATGGGACCGACAACGGGAGTTGTTCAAACAAAAGTATTGGAATTGCTCTGGAATGATAAAACTGTGCCGGCGGCATCAAAAGGGGCAGTGGTGACAATTCCGATTGCTGAAAAGATACGTGAAAACGATCAGTTATATAAAATCATTCCTGCAAAGAGAGAGGCATAAAATGCCAACGATAGTTCACTTTAGAAGAAATTGTATTGGTTGTAATTCTTGTGTAGAACATGCGCCGGAACACTGGAAGATATCGGTGAAAGATGGGAAATCAGATCTTCTGGGTGGAGAAGAGAAGAATGGAACGATCGTGAAGAAGATTCATGCTGCGGAAAAGGAAGTAAATGAATTAGCGGCACGAGATTGTCCGGTGAAGATTATTAAAGTTTTTAATTGATTTTTGATATTCGCTCTTTCTTCTTGAAACTCAGAAACTAGTTTCAGCGTTAGGTTATTAAGCTGTTTCAGTTAAAAACTAATTTATGAGCTCTTCAAAAAAAATGATGGTGTTCTCTATTCTTTTAGGTGTAATGCTATTTGTGGTTGGCTGTTCTGAGAAGAAGATAGAAAATCTGCCAACAAATATTCCTGCGACGCCAGTAACTTTATTGAAAGAAGAAAGCTGCGGCTGCTGTGGGAAATACGCGCAATATCTTGAAGAACAAGGATTCGGCGTTGCTGTTAGTGAAAGAACAGATATGGTTCCGGTTAAAGAACAATATAATATTCCCATGGAAATGAGAAGTTGTCATACTACTCTTATTGAGAACTATGTTGTAGAAGGCCATGTTCCCGTGGAAGCTATTGCAAAACTCCTTACTGAGAAACCAAACATTAGAGGTATTGCTCTTCCTGGAATGCCTTCCGGATCACCGGGGATGTCTGGAGAAAAAGATGAAGTATTTTTGATTTATGCACTGAATAATGATGGCGGCACTAGCGATTTTATGAGGATTTGAGACGGAACGAGTATCGAAAAATATATTAAGAACGATCTATTTCTGCTTAGTACGATAATCAAGTAAAAAGAGGTTGATGAATATGGTATACAACATGATGGGTTACGGAACTGGAATGATGGGTGGGAGTTTTAGCTGGGGCCTATGGATAGTTTTTTGCTGGCTGATTGGTCTGGGATTAGTTCTGCTTGTTTGGTTGTGGGTAATCAAATTATGGCGAGAAGTTGCGGCTAAGAAGAAAAAATAGTCTTTTTGGATAGAACACACAAACATTTAAAAAAGAAGAAACTCTTGTTGATATAGAGGGAGAGCTAGGCTGGCGCGTTAGTCCCGCGCTGTTACCGTAAGCGGACTTCAGACGGAGCCGAAGCCCAACGAAGGGCCAGTTTTGTTTCGTTGGTCCTTATTGTCTTTGTAGACGGTTTGTCCTCTGGGATGGACTTTCTGGGAACCAGGTCAGATCCGGAAGGAAGCAGCCTTAACTTTGAAGCACCATGTTCGGGGGGGCGCAAACCTGAGAAGCAATGAGGATCAAACCAACGAGGCTTAATCGGTTCGACTGAGGGCGTGCCCCTAAACTCTATCTTTAAACTTTACAAAAGAATCTTGAATTACTAAGCCGCGATTACCAATAAGACATAAGCCGAAAAGACCATTTTCTCGAAACTTTTCAAAGTCGACAATATCATATAACGCTCGGAAAGCAAAATCAGCTTCGACTGGATTCAGAACGTTATCTTTATCGGTATATCTTGCCTCAACCGTAGGGTGAAGATATTCCGGAAGAGAGACATTGGGTCGATAAAATTGTTCTTTAAAAATATCTTTATTGTTACTATCGGTACTACCGATAACAAATGGAGATTTATTAGTTGAAGTAGAGCATGCCAAAATCTCTTTGCAGAAGGTCTTCAAGATGAAAATTTGAAAAATAATTTTTAACTTGTTGACGCATAATAATATCATAAACTAAATGAATATAAAGGTTATGTTTCTAAAGGAGAGAAATGCCACGCACACCATCAATGTTAGAGAAATTAACGGAAGACTACGAACGCACCGTTGGAATGGGCAACGGCGGGCATGCGATTGGCTATTTCAGTCAGAAAAGAGGAGAAATCGTGCAGGGAAGATATGAGTTTGAGAAAGGTGTTTTTACGATTAAATTAGTGAATGGGAAATATTTTTTATGGGACTATGAGATTAAAGAAAAATAAAAAGAAAAAAAAACTTACTGACCGTATCCAAGCGCATCAAGATCTTCAAACGAGACATCTTCACTAGCGGTACCAAGAGTGTCTAATTCTTCGAGATCATCTAAGCCGGCAGAGATGTCCTGTTCTTCTGGACTGATTGCTGCTTCTCCCGTAGGAGCTGTTTGAACTGGTTTTGGCGTGCAAGAGACGACTAATACCAAAACTAGTGACAGGATTAAGGTTACAATTAAGCTCTGTTTCATTGTTTTCATCGTTTTAGTAAGTTAGAGAAGGTTATAAAACCTTCTTACTCCTTAACAGTAGCCTCAACAACAGCATCTTCTTCTACTTTAACCGTTGTTGGTTTTGTCAGCTCTTGGTAGTTTTGGACAAATTCACGTAATATTTCTCGAGATTCTTTGACATCTTCTCGAACATCTTCCTGAGCGTCATGCCATTTTTCCATACCTTCTTTAGATACATCTTCAGTTTCCTGCCAGAACGTTCGCGCTGTCTTTTGGCTTTCTTCTACTTTAGCAACCGAGGTGTTGAACTGAACGAGAATTGATTCCAATTCTGTCGTATCGAGACCTTTGGCTTTAGCATCATCAATTCTTTTCTGCATACTGGTGGCGATCTCTTTTTGTTTCTCAACAAGGTTGTCTAATTTTGAACTTGTAAGCATAGCAACAATTCTTCGTTGCTGTTTACTGACATCCTGCCAGAGTTGCTTTAATTCTTTGACGGCAACTTTAAGGTCTTCTTTACTAACGTCGTCACCCATAGCCGCGACTTTATCTTTCTCTGCAGTTACTTGTTCTTCCAGTTTGTTGATGGAATCAAGAGCACTTTTCTTTTCTTCATCGCTAAGAACAGTAGAACTGTTAACATGTTCTCGTAGACGAGCAATGGAATTATCAATTAATTCAATTGTTTTAGCAAGATGATTTTTGACACCAGTGTTAACATTCTTTCGTACTTTAACACAGTTTTCGGATTCATCGCTCTCTTTGCAGCTTTTGAATTCATCACGCAAATCTTTTAAGTCATCTTTTTGTTCTTTATAGCGTTCACGAGCTTGTTCATAGTTGTTTTTCGCTTCATTCATACGTTCGCGCAGTTGTTCGACTTGTTCTTTAGTAAACTGGCGTTGTTCTTTGAAGCTCTCTTTCATTGCTTCATTTTTTTCTTTCATCTGTCCTTTGAATTCTTTTAATTCTCCTTTGAAAGAACCTTTTTCTTCTTTAAATGCTTCTTTTTCATCTTTGAATGAGTCTTCATCTGATTCTTTTTCAGAAGTTGTTTCAGTTTTGGCTTCAACTTCTACTTCAACGTCGGTGCTATCATCATCTACTTCTACTTTGGTGGTTATATCTCCCCCTACAGCTGCATCTTCAGCAAAGGCCATTGGTACAATGCTCAAGATAAAGAGCATAAGTACAAAGACAGTTGCACTTTTTTTGATTATTTTTTTCATGTTTTATACCTCGTATTTGATTTTGTTGGGGGGTAATTAGAATTAATTGTTTTTAAAGATGCTTTTGATAAAGCTTTAAACGGAGGCAGAAATTGGGCCGGAATACTTTAGAAAGGTTTAATTTCGGGGGAAATGAGGAAAAAGAAGAGAAATTGGTTAATGGTTAAAATAATCTATTTCTTAACACAGGCGCCATTAGAACACAAAAATCCAGCACATTTGATTGATTCCTGCTTAATTACACCATCTTCACAATAGTATTCAGATATAAAACCAGCAGGAGTACAGAAATCACTCATTACGTCAGAATTAGACTCATACTTAGTTGTTCCTTTTACAGATGGATCTTTCCCATTATCAGTTTCAGTACACTTTGCATTTTTAGTTGAGATTGGACAAGTATAACCATCACAAGATGCATCACAAACGATCGTCTCAAAATTTATGATCCACTCACTTTTTGCATCTTGTGCACAGGTCTTCTCTTTTAATACGTAACCAGTAGCTGTTGAAGTACAGGTATCAACTCCTACTTTCCCAGACTTTAATACACTCACTGTACCTTTTGTATAATAATCTTTGCCATCAGAATCGGTACATTCTTTAGGAGCAGGAGGGGGGGGAGGAGGATTTGCCACATCTGCTACGACTGGCGTTTCTTTTACAGTTTGCTGTTCGGCAATTATTTTGACGAGAATCTTCTGCCTTTCAGCAGAGTTTTGAGTCATCTTAGTATAAAGCTCCTGTTCTTCGATGGCTTTGTCTACGAGCTGTTGGTATAAATTAGGAGGGGCTTGTTCATCTCCGACAATTAACCCCGTTATTGATGAACCATTCTGAAAAATACCATAACTAAAGAGAACGAGAAGAGCAACCGAAAAGACAGAAAGGATTACGAGATAATTTCTTCTTTGAAATTTATCTTTCTGTTTACTACCTCTTTTTTTCACAAGTGAAGAATATTTTCGTTCTATTTAAAGATTTGTTTTTCGATTTAGATAGAGAATAGTTGCGATAAACGAGAAAAAGAAAAAAAAAGAAAACAAATAACCTAATATCCCATCAACACTTCGACATGCTTGCCGAAGATCGTCTTCAAATCTTCGAAGATCGCTTCTTTGATAAAGACGCGCGGAGGGAATTTTAACTTCGCCAATTCTTTCTCTAACTCTTCAAGTGTAGCTGGTTGAAGTGTTCCTAAGCTCCCATCGGGATTAAGAACGGCTTTCTCGATGACTTGATCTTTAGCATCAACATCACGAAGGACAAACGCCACTTTCTCAAAGAGAATGACTTCGCCGTACTTCTCGCCGTACTTGATCTTGATTTTAGCACGTTCTAATTCGCGGCCGCGTTTGCGCTGCAAGTACTCAACAAGGAAGCGGACTAAGCCAGAACTACCTTTGCGCGCTTTCTCGATATCTGTCTTGGTTAACTTACCGGCATCGTGTTTGTGTTTCGCTTCAATGATTTCGTCTAAGTCGCGCAAAAAGCGAGCAGGTACTTTTCCGGTTGTTACCAATTCATGTTCGAACAATTTCAAGATTTCTGTATCATGAGCCCGTTCGATGCCTTCCAGTTTTAAGACATCACGAATAATCGTAACTACTTCATCGTATAACAAGACCATGCTCTTTTCGTTATGACGCTCTTCAATTTCTTTGAATAATTCGCGGATGCGTTTGAGGTATTTCTCGGCATTGTTAACAAATTCATCTAACTCCGTGCCGCTCAATTCTTTCTTTTCACCGTGTTCGATCTTTTTACGAAGATCAACATTGGCTTTTAGGATTTTGACATACTCCGGTTCAAGCATTTTTTCTTTCTTGACAAAAATATCTTCCATGACTTCGGGAGTTTCACGCGGGGTTGGAGGAGGTAATCCATACAACATAATCGCAGCTTGACTTGGCGTTAAAATAGCATAGTAAGTGTCTTCCATACCCATCTCTTTTAAGCGCATTTTGACACGAGAAATGCTTTGCTCTCCGGTGCTCATGAAGAGATCAATCGCTTCTCGACTAGGCTTGATGCGGCCCATGCGCAGCAATTGTTTCCAAGGCATGAAAATACCCCGATCGTAAAACGGAACACCGTCACGCAAAAGGGTGAAGATAATTGGATTAGCTTCTTTAAGAGAGTCCCAGAAGTCGGTTAAGATGTAGACTTGGATGTTGAGTTTGTTTTTGATACCAGTCATTTCTCCCGCTTCAACACCCATCCCAATAATAATTGCCCGTAATTTGTCTTTCAATTCGAGGCGACTCATTTTCTTAACATCAGTATCATCAATGACGATCCAGACATCAATATCAGAGGAAGGGGTTGCTCTACCTTGGGTTAACGAACCAGCAAGAACGTAACTGAGAATGTACTTCTCAAATTTCTTGAGAACCATCGTCTTGTGGATTTCAGCAATCTTAATCGCTGCTAGCATTCCTGTGTCATGAATCGGTGCAGCCATTGAGATCAAACGATTGAGATCGTATTTGGCATCGTAACAATTCTGCCAGAGATCGGTTAAGAGAATACTTTGAGTGATAATATCTTTATCAATATCAGCGGCAATTTGCGTAATGATGGTGGAGAACTTCTGATGAAGTTCATCTTTGGTCATCTTCTGGGAAGTTGTGTCATCAACAACAATAAGGAGGTTAATTTTCTTTTCATCTTCTTCGGATGGTTTGGTGCTATCGTGAGCTGGCTTGGCTCCTTCGGAAGCTGGTTTTTCCCCATCTTTGGGTTGTTGCTTTTCTGGTGGAAGAAGGGCAATGCCAACAATATAATCACCAAATTTCTCGAGAACTTTGTCTTTGAATTTGTCGAGTTTCTCCTTTAATGCTTTGAGTTTCTTTTCTACTTCCGGGGGCAGTTTAGGTGCTGCTACAGTTGGTGGAAGTGGGATTTCGGATGCTGCTGAAACTGCTTTTATTTTCTGTGGTGAAGTTGTTTTTTTTGCCATTGTTAATGAAAACCTCCTGAGACGATAATGTCGATTAGAGTAATAAGTGTTCTTTTATAAATATAAGTGTTTCTGAATGGAGTGGGACATTTTAGTCAGATGATAAAAAGTAGCCGAAAAGTTTATATAGACTACTTGTTAGTGATAACTAAAATTAAATAAACCAGCATCAATCCGATGCAAAAGAGGCTAAAAAATGGCATTACCAACACCTTCAGGCACAGCAAGAACCCCGGCAGGATTAATCGTTCCGGCAGGAATGGAAAATCTAGTTGCACAATTAAGTGAAGATAATCAAAGATTCTTAAAAGTAAAAGAAGATCTTCATCTCGAATCATTAACCGCAGCAGTCGCTGCGCGCTATCTTAAATCGACAGAGGTCGTACGAGATGGTGTCACCTATTACGAACCAAAAGGTAAAGAATCACATAAAGATCTCGCCGATATGGTCATGGATGAATTAACCATACAACTCCACCGCAGAATAGGATACGCGGGAATGACCCCGGAGTTATTTGAACAATTAAAGGCACTCAAGGACCCAACATCAGGAGTAAGTTATGCCACCCAAATGACCCAATATAAATTTGGTGTTGAAGCTACGACATTACAGCGTGCTTTCGATAAGAACGGAGCAAAATTAGAAACGGTTATGGGATTAATGGGCAATATCGGAAACCAATGGTTCCAACGTGAACTTACGGGCTCTATCCGTACTAAGTATGGAGAAGATCCCGCTCGCTATAAATCAGGAATCGAAAACTTCAAAGCATCAAATCTAGGTGTTGCTGGTGAATACACCCCAGAAAGACTCAACCCGATGGGTGTTGATGAACTTCTTGGTGCGTATGTTGAAGTTGTCGGATCCGCATTAGGAAAGATTGGCAAGCCTAATTAGGATTTTACCCCCTTTTTCATTTTTCTTTTTAGTTTATTTTTCTCTTTTCCAATCTTTTATGATTTTTAAATAGATCTTTATTCATTTTCAATTGTCGAAAACTATTTATAGTCCTACGATAATTCTAAGAGTATGGCAAAAGGGGATGATCCAAAAAAGAAGGATGGAAAGAAAGAGGATAAGAAGAAGGTTGATTTTCCAAATGTTTCTAAAAAGATCGGTAATTTTGTTGAAGAGCAACACATTGATCAGATTTCTTCAGCAGTCACGGATACATATCTTGCACATGCGAAATATGAAAAAAACGGTGTAACTCATTATAAAGATGAATTTACAAGAGAGGAAGCAGAAGCACTAGGCGATAAGTTGTATGATGCACTAGGATTTCATCTTCATCGTCGTTATCTGAAGATGGATGCAAAAGGATATGAAGCTCTAAAGCAAATCAAAGATCCAAATGGAAATCCTTACATTGATGTTTTTACGGAATATCATTTCGAGATCGACAGAAAGGGGCTTAAAAAACATTTAGGACAAAAGAAAGCAAACAATAAGATTACGATTAAAGACCTACAAGGGATTCTTGAACCGCAGATACAAAAGCATGCGAATAAGTCCATAGAAGGAATAATTTCTAAAGAGGGCCTAAGGGACCCAGAGAATAGAGACCAGGTAAAAGGGGCAATTGAAGGGATAATTAAAGAGTATAATGAGAACCCCGAGGAATATGAGCTAGAAACGATGGATCCTCAAAAGATGGTTAGTACCTATGCAGGCCTAGCTCAGAAACATTATCGAAAAGGGGCCCACGGGGAAAAGAAGAAAGATAAATAATAGATTTAATAATCTACCTTTGGTTTCATTCCATTTCTACAATTTCTTTTTCCATCTCTTTAACAACATCTGCTTCTTTGATGACTTTACCAGATTCATATTTATAAGACTGCAGCAGCTTCTGGATACGGGTATAGATATGCGCGGTATCGCCGGCTAATTCTCCGGGAAAACCAGCTTCCAATGGAAAGGTGTAAAGATATTTGTTGATAATGCTCTTTAAAAAGTACACTAACGGCTTCATCGTCCAGCGATTTTCATAGTCGGTCATGATCCATGAATCAAAGACAAAAGTTATGTCGCCGTTTTGGAATTTTTTCTTGACACCGTGTACTTCCTCAAAAGTTTCGGTAATATTATCTAACGTGATTTTAATTTTGATCTCGAAAATAACATAGTTAGTCTTAATCTTAAACGGACGCAGCTCAAGATAGGTTTTCTTGCCCGCTTCGCTGACAATTTCTTCCGTTTTCTTCTCACTCTTCTCGTATTGTTTTTCTTTGAGCGCCTGATTTATCGTGTGAAAGAGATCGTCAACGCGAAAAATACCTTTGTACTTTAATTCACGATTATTGATGATTAAATTCTTTTCATAGAATGTTGTCTGCATGATTAAGCCTCGTAGGTATATTTGAAGACGTTGAGATAATTTTTAATTTTAACGTGAAGATCTTCGACATCACTTTCAATCCAACGTTCCATCTTAGCAAAATGATGGCGGAAGAAATATTTTTCCATCATAATTCCGAGAAACCAATAGAATGGCCGGGATTTCCACTTGCCTTTACGGTCGCTGATAACATAACCATCAAAGGTTATTTTAATCACACCATGATTGAGACGAACGACTTCTTTGCCTTGTGTGACTTCCACATCTTTGACATCGGTCATAATAATTTTAATAGCCATCTTTAATTTGTTGAAGTCGGATGCGCTTTTCCACGGTTCAAGAATCATGTACATTTGCCTTCCAGTTGGTGTTGCCAGTTCTTGGTTCATTTTTTCATACCAGTCCCAGCCTTTTTCATAGAAAAAACCAGAAATGAGATTATATAATTCGGCGGCGTTAAATAGTCCTTCGTAACTGAATCGTAAGTGATCTACCACTAATGTTCGTTCTACCATGCTCTTTCGGTGATGATAAGAATTAGGAACCTTATAAATTATTCGATGAAGAACTGATGGTTAAAAAGGAATTTCGCCTTTTCTTTTGCTTTCTTTCTTGTTGTAGAGTTCTGCAGCTCGACGTAATGCTGAATCATCGAGGATAATTCCGTCTTTACCCACATAGACACAGAAGACCTCGCCATTGAGCATTGCTGCTCCCGGACAATAAGAGGTAATCTCATAAATTGCACCAGCAGGGGCAAGTCGGTCTTTATTTTGGTCTACTAATTTTATTTGGATAGTTGGTCCTCTTGGCGAAGAAACATCCACTATTCCATAAACAGTAGGGATAACTTTTGCTTCCAATGACCCATCATACATTCTTGCCGTTGCACTGTGTTGCGGCGTGGCAATAGCGGTTCTTGAATCGTTCAAATCAACGCCCAATAAGTCAGCAAGAGTCATTAATACGGAAAGTGCTTCCGGTTTTTTTTCGGTCATGTTTCTGTTCCAGAATGAGTTGATTTATAAATCTTAACTAGAAATTCCCGAAACAAAAAGAAAACAAAGAGAAACAATCATCCGCTAAATTCCCATCTCACTTTTGCCGCACCACAAACTTTAATAAGCAGCAAGATACTTTCTGGATAAAGAGGGGGAATCTATGGTCAAAACGTTTTTCCGCAATTTTTTCAAAAAACTCAATTTTAATCCGTTTAGTAAAAAAAACAGTGTAAAACTGGGGTTATATGGACCGCCAAACGGAGGAAAATCTACGTTGGCTAACCGGGTGTGTTTGGACTGGTTAGGGGAAGAAATGTCAACGGTCTCTCATATTTCACACGAAACGAGAGAAATTAAGATCAAAGAACAGGTCACAATCAAGAACAAAAAGGGCAAAGAGCTCACCTTTTCTCTGGTTGATACACCAGGAATTGCCACGAGAATCGACTATGAAGAATTCTTAAAAAAGGGAATCAAACGAACGGAAGCAAAGAAAAGAGCGAAAGAAGCAACAAAAGGAGTCATAGATGCGATTAAATGGCTCGATACAATGGATTTTGTTGTTGTTGTTCTGGATGCCACAAAAGATCCTTATTCACAGGTTAATATTACGATCATTGGAAACTTACAGGCAAGGAATATACCGGTTTTGATTGCAGCGAATAAAGTAGACTTAAACAAAGCAAATATTGATGCGATTAAAGCAGCTTTCCCGCAGTATGAAGTACTTGGCATTTCCGCGAAATATGGCAAGAATATTGAAGACTTTTACGAGAATCTGTTTAAGTTGGTCAATTGAACGGGGATGGTAAGAGCACGAGACCCACATAAAGATTTAAAAATGATAACAGTTTCCTTAGTCTGAAAAAAGAGGTAATATGGTAACGTTTCAATTTGTTCCTTATCAAGATGTTGAAGGTCTTACTTCTGCGAAGAGAGTCAATAAATTATTGAATATCGTTAAAGATGATCGAATTGTGATAATGGAAGGTCGTCTGCGCAAAGAAGAAGAAGCGGATTTGATCGAGATTACAATGGAAGAGATTAATTCTCGGTTCCGGGGAATTGAGTTAAGTGTGATTTATCCAGATAAAACAAAACGAGATTTGATGCAGAAGTTAAGGGCAATGTTTGCGAATGTGCTTCTTGGCGATCGACAAGGCCTGACAATTATTGGGCCAGCATCGATTGTTAAAAGAATTGAAAAAGATCCCGATAAAATTGAATTGTTTACTAAAGATGGAAATTCACCCCGATATCGAGGTAAGCGAAAGAATAAATAGGAGTACAACTTCTTAAGGGCCATGCCACATCAATGTGTTCGTTGCAGTACGCTTTTTCCAGATGGCGCTCAAGAAATTTTGAAAGGCTGCCAGTGTGGGGCACGATTATTTTTTTACATCAAGAAAAAACATATCGAAGAAGGGAAAGAGATTATTAATAACCTTTCTACCGATGAAAAAGTACAGATTGAAACGGATATCGCCGAGATTATGGCGATTAAGAATGAAGACCAGGATAGACCAGTTATTCTTGATATTGAAGCAATTCGTGTTCTCCAGCCAGGAAAGTATGAACTGGATTTAGTTCACTTGTTTAAGAAAGATCCCCTGATTATTAAACTGGAAGAAGGAAAGTATATGATTGATCTGGGTCAATTGTTTGCTAAAGGTAAGGAAGGACTGGATGGAAAAGAAGGGTTGGATGTTGAAGAAGAGGAAGAAGATTAGATTCCAAGTCCAATATTCTAATTATCTTAATTCCAAATTCTTGCGAACTTTATCATAATATTTATGGTCTCCTAAATGAAACTCAATATAGATGGAGTTTTTTACCTTCACAAAAAGAATTCTATACTCGGTATTCTCAATACTGAATGGATATCGGAAAGTGAGAAAACTTTCACTGTTGCTGTTCAAGCGTTAAGAAAAGTTGGGTTTCCTGTTGAAGTTGAGAAATGAAAAAACGACTTTAACAATAGACCTAGTAACTACATCTTACTCTTCTGTGCCTTATCCGAAATAATCGCGCTATTGCCAGAAGGATCTTCCAGAATAATCTTAATTTTCTCGCGCCCAACGAGCGCTTTATTCAATTTCTTAATCAGACTTCGCGCTTTGTCTTTTGAGCCATCTTCATCATCACCATCAGCTGAGGATTCGATAATTTTTTTAACACGTTCGAGAACCCCTTCCACATTAGTAACGTAGCCTTCAGATGCCGGACCGGATTCAATGGTAATGACGTGAGGAATCTTGAGTGTCGCTTCACCGGACTTAACAACTTTAATATTTAGATCTTCTTCTGATTCAACTTCCAACGTGTATTTGCAGGGTTCTTTGCGTTCAGCAGGCTCAACATCGGCTTTACGCGCGCCGCAGCCTTCACATTCCATGGAGAAAACAAAAACACGACCGAAGAAAGGAATGTCTAATTCTTCTTCTTTTAGGGTACACTTTTTTTCAGCGCAAAATGGACAATCTTGATTCTTTAATTCTGACATAGAACGGTTAAGAGAGGGTTGCTTTAAAAAGATTTCTGAAAAAAAAAGCGGGGAAGAGGAGTTGAAATTGAAAATCATCCTGGTTGACACCAAAACTTTAATAAACAGACTAGAAAAACTCTTAGTTTGTGCACCGGTGGTATAATGGCTAGTATCTCAGCCTTCCATATTAACCGGAAGGTTGGTAAGGGCGGAGTGCCTTTATGATGAAAGCTGATGATCCGGGTTCGAATAGATCTCCCAGTCAATGATTGCGAGATTACGAATTTCCCGGCCGGTGCACTCATTTTCTTAAATTTTGTCGCTCTTAGGAGATATATTTATAATCTTCAGAAATATACTTCTCCCTAAAAGGATAGATGATGATAGATAAAATACTAAAAGAAGAGAAAGCAGCGCTCTATTTGAAAGAACTGGAGGAGAAACTGCAATATTATAAGCAGGTTGTGATTGATTCTAATGATGCTGTCATTATTCAAGATTTTAATGGAATAATCAAAGCATGGAATAAAAGCGCAGAAAGAATTTATGGATACAAAGAAAAAGAGATGCTAGGAAAGAATATTATAAGTATCATCACCAAGGATCATCAAACTGAAGCAAGAAAGAATATTGATTCCATCAAACGAGGAAAACCGAGTTTTAGAGTTAGACAGACAAGAGTTACAAAAGATAAGCGAAAAGTATTTGTAAATATTGTATATTCCCCCATCTATGAAAATGAAGAGATAATTGAGATTGCGACGACAGAAGAAGATGTCAGCGAATTAAAGAAGTCTTTAGAAGAATTAAAGATATCTCTCGAGGAATTAAAACTAGAATATAACGAACAAAAGGTTAATCTTGCTCAATCTATTAAGCAGATCAGAGAAGAAACCAAACGAAGAAGGGAAGCAGAGGAAACAGCAGCACGACTGGAGAAACTAGCTGCTTTAGGAAAGTTAACTGGTATTTTAGGCCATGAATTGAGAAATCCCCTCAGTGTGATTAGAAATTCAACGTATTATCTTTCTTCTCTTAAATTGAAAGATAAAATCATTCAAAAGTATGTAAAGATTATGAATGAAGAAGCGATCAACGCCGAAAATGTGATTAACGGGATCTTTTTATTTTCACGAATGCGTGATATGTATAAAACACATTTAGACATAAATGGCAAAATTAAATCCCTTATCAAAGAGATGAAACTGCGTGACGATATTAAATTAAAGTATAAGTTCAGCAAAATTCCTACGATAATCATGGGGGAGATGCATTTCAACCAAATAATCAGAAATATTGTTTCCAATGCCGGTGATGCCATGCCTCACGGTGGAACGATCACAATCCAAACAGGCAAGGGGGATAATGCAGTGGAGATTAGTATTGCCGACACGGGAAGGGGAATCTCCAAAAATAATCTTAAGAAAATATTTACACCGTTATTTTCTACCAAATATAAATGGACGGGATTAGGTTTAACTGCCTGCCAACACATATTAGGTTTATACAATGGCACGATTGCAGTTGAAAGTGAACCGAAGAAAGGGGCGAAGTTTACAATTAAGATACCAATTCAGACAAAAAAACAATTGACCGGAGGTTAAAAAAATGAAGAAGAGAATATTGTTAGTTGAGGATAAAAAAAATGTTCGAGAAGCAGTAGTTCCGATTTTAGAAGCGAAAGGATTTGTCGTTGACCAAGCCGCAAATACGAGAGAGGGGTTAAAGAAATTAGAAAAAGAACGATTCGATTTAGTTATTTCCGACACCAGTATGCCCCCGGGGAAAGATGGGTATGAGTTATGCCGACAGATTAAACAGGTACGGAAATTAGATGTTAAAGTGATCATTTATACGGCGACATTTGAAATCATTGATCCCCTCAAAGCAAAAAAAAGCGGTGCAGACGATTTTATCGTGAAAGGAACAAATCCCAATGAGTTATTTGAAGCAGTTGATAAGGTTATGAAAAAATAGTGCAAAATCATTAAAAAATGATGGAAAATAACGAGAAACTGAAAAATAAAATGGGGGAAATTAAGAAAGAGTTAGAGACATATAAATGGGGTTATAAAAAAATAAAAGAAGGAGATAATCTTCTCTATCATGAACTTCAGAAAAAAGAAGAGAAACTAGAAAAATTATTTTCCGAAGAGCAAAAAATTAAAGAATTATTAAAGGTCAGCGAAATAAAGTACCGCAGACTGTTTGAGGCTGCCCAAGATTCTATTTTAATCATAAATGCCAGATCAGGAAAGATAGAAAATTCCAATCTTTTTATTGAAGAAACGCTCGGTTACTCAAAAAAGGAACTGCTGGGAAAAGAGATCTGGCAGATTAGTCTTTTTAAAGATATTGTTGCGAATAAAGAAAAATTTATCGAACTGCAAAAGAAAAAATATGTGCGTTATAAAAATCTCCCTTTAAAGAGCAAAAAAGGAAAGACGGTGTGGGTAGAATTTATTTCAAATATGTACAAAATTGGCAGTGATGATATTGTACAATGTAATATTAGAGATATTACAGAGGAAAAAATAGCGAGAGAGAAGCTCAAAGAAAGTGAAGAGAAATACGTCTCTTTATTTGAGCATGCGGTTGATGCCATTTTTATTGCCGATCCGATTACCCGAAAGATAGTGGACTGTAATAAAGCCGCCGAGAAAATTACGGGATACTCTCGAGATAAAATTCTATCAATGAGAGCTGACGACCTTCATCCCAAAGATAAAGTTAAAGAAACGATGGATGATTTTAAGAAACAAACAGAAGGAAAAATTAAACAGACGTTTAGTGAAATTTTGACAGTAGGGAAAAAACGAATTCCGGTTTCTATCTCTGCGGCAATCGTTCATATTGGAGATAAAGAGTATCTTCAGGGGATGTTTAGGGATATAACGGAACAGAAGAAAGCAGAATTAGCATTGATTCAAGCCAAAGAAGAATTAGAGCAACGGGTTTTAGAACGAACTAAAGAATTAAGCGAGAGTGAGAAGAAGTATAAATCTCTGTTTGAATCATCACGCGATGCCGTGATGACGTTAGCGCCGCCGTCTTGGAAATTTAACGGCGGAAATTCAGCGGCGGTAGAAATGTTTCATACCAAGAACGAAGAAAAATTTGTTTCTCTTGGTCCATGGGATGTTTCACCACAATTTCAGCCAGATGGACAGCTTTCTTCGCTGAAAGCAAAGAAAATGATTGAGAAAGCGATGAAAGAAGGAAGCAGCTTCTTTGAATGGACGCATAAGAAATTAGGGGACGGAGATTTCCCCGCAACAGTATTATTAAGTAGGGTCCTGATAAATGGCAATACATTTCTGCAGGCAACAGTACGAGATATTAGTAGAGAAAAAGAAGCCGCAGAGGAATTAAAGCGGAGTGAGATAAAGAACAAAGAATTAATTGAAACAATGTCCGATGGATTTGGAATAATTAATACTAAAGGGGTGCTTACTTTTGTGAATAAAGCGCTATGTCAGATGTGGGGTTATTCGGAGAAAGAATTGATCGGCCGTCACGTGACTGATTTTGTAGATGAAAAAAATAAGAAAATACTGCAAACAGAAGTTGCTACCAGAAAAGAGGGAGGCTCCAAACAATATGAGATAACTTGGACGGGAAAAAATGGGATTAAAGTAACAACGATCGTATCCCCGACACCAATCTTTGATTCCAGTGGAGATCATCAAGGTTCTTTTGCTGTACTCACAGATATTACTGAGAGAAAGAGAATCAATGAAGAGGTAGTAAAATCTAAAGAAGAACTGAGCAAAAAAAATGAGGAATTGGAGAGATTCAATAAACTAGTCGTGAGCAGAGAATTAAAGATGATTGAATTAAAGAAGAAGATTGAGAAGTTGGAAAAGAAAGAGTAAGCTAGAATGGAAAAAAAGAGATGAAAGAATCAGAAACAGTGGAACTGAAGAAAACAACTTCTGAATTAAAAGAAGCCATTATCTCCATCACTGCCATCCTCAATAAGCATCAGAAGGGAGAATTATATTTTGGGATTAAGAATGATGGTGAAGTTGTTGGACAGACTGTTACTGAAAAAACGTTAAGAGATATTTCTCACACTATTTCTGATAATATTGAACCAAAAATATTTCCAAAGATACAAGAAATAATTTTAGACGGAAAAAAATGCATATCAATAGAATTTTCTGGCAATGATATACCCTATTTTGCTTATGGTCGTGCGTATATCAGAATAGGTGATGAAGACAAGAAAATTAGTGCTAAAGAACTAGAAAAAATGTTCTTAGAGAAGAATAAAGAAAAGTTAAAATGGGATAAGGAAATTTGCGAGAAAGCTACATTACGGGATATAAGTCCAATAAAATTGAAAAAGTTTCTTCAGAAAGCAGGTCTGCAGTTTGGAACGTTAGAAGTATCATTAGACAAATTAGGACTGCTGGAGAAAGATAAACTTACTAATGCGGCGGTAATTCTATTTGGGAAAAAACCAGAAGATTTTTTTCCTAATGCTAAACTGCGCTGTGCGGTCTTTGGAACAAATGATACAGCCTACCCAATTGATATGCAAGATTTTACCGGTGATATTTTTACACTAATTGAGAGAGCTGAGGAATATATTCTCAAAAATATTCATATTGGTATGAGATTGGAAGGATTATATCGAATAGACGTTCCAGAAATAGATAAAGAAGCATTTCGTGAAGCGATAATAAACGCTTTTTGTCATCGCAATTATTATGAATATGATTCAGTTAATATTGCGGTCTTTAAAGATAGATTGGAAATTAGAAGCCCTGGTGGTTTGTATGGAGGATTGACGATTTCGCAAATAAAGACAAAAAATGTTTCTAAACGAAGGAATGAGCTAATAGCCGAAATATTCCATCGAGTGCATTTTATAGAAAAATGGGGCAGAGGAATTAAACTCATTTTGTCTAAAGAACCGAGCGCGCGTTTTGAAGTCATTGCAGATATTTTTATTACTATTTTTAAGAGGAAAGTGGTAGAAACTATCCAAAAAACCACCCCTAAAACTACCCCTAAAACTACCCCTAAAACCGAAGAGCAAATTTTGTCTTTTTTGCTAGAAAATCCTAATTTAACAAAAGAAGAATTGTCTAAAGAGCTAGGTTTGACTGTTGATGGAATTAAGTATCACATACGAAGATTAAGAAAAGAAGGAAGGATAAAATGGGAAGGACCGACAAAAGGCGGGCATTGGGAAGTTAGCGCAAAACAGATTAAATAAGAAATGGCGACAAACAATGAAAATAAAATATAAATTATTAGCGATTACAATCATCATTTTGACTCTTATCATAGGTCTCAATTTCTGGTTGATTCAGAAGACTGAAGGGCAGTTAACAGAAAAGATTAATGATAATTTAAATCGAATGAATGGGCAACTAGTCTCGGAAATTGAAACAGTTGTACAGCATCGATTGGAATATTGGAAAGGGTTTGCAGATCTTCCCACAACAAGGAAGAGTCTGGTGGAATCGAATTACAACTTTTCTCGGCTCGCGCAGCGTTCTGAGTTTATTGCTTGGCAAGATAAGGAGTGGGTTTCTGCCCCAAAAGAGGTAATTACGCCATTCATGAAAGAGATATTAGGGAATGATTTATCTTTAAGATTAAAAGCTAGAAAAGAATTTTATGAGAAAGAGTATCATCACTCTGTTTACCCTGAAATATTTGTCAGCAATAAATACGGCGCAGTGATCGGATCAACAGGAAAAACAAGCGATTATTACCAAGCAGACGAGCAATGGTGGCAAATTGCCAAAGAGAACGGGTTTTATCTTGGCGAGGTAGAATATGACGACAGCTCAGAGACCTATTCTCTGGTTGGAGCGGCGAGGATAGAAGATAACGATGGAAACTTCTTAGGTGTGGTTAAGTTCTTAATTAATACGGAAGAGATAAAGAGGATTATCCAAAAAGGTGTTGGAGAAGACAACATCTATGAAAAAGATTATTATCTTACGCTGCTCAACGGAGAGAACAAAGTAATTTATAAAACGGAAGGAATAACTCCACTAGGAGAGCTCTCCGCTCATGAATTAGAAGAATTAAATGCGATTGATCACAATGAAGGAGATGTGATCTTGATGAAGAGTGATCTCCCGGGAATAAAAGGGGAGTTAGTTGTTCATCGTCATTTTAGCAGTCAAGGTCCGTTGAAAGATCTTAATTGGAAATTAATTACGGAGTTTGATGCCGCGGAAATATTAGCTCCAGTTAGAGATTTGGAAAAACAGGTTTTACTCTTTTCATCGATAATCTTTACTTTGGCATTAGTAATTATGTTATTATTTTCTCGATCAATCTACGACCCAATTAGAAAACTTCAAGGCGTTGCGGAGAAAATGGAAAAAGGAAATCTGAACGTAAGAGCTAATATCAAAAACAAAGACGAACTAGGTGTGTTGGGGGAAGCGATGAATACTATGTCTAAAAAATTGGGCTATCAACAGCAGGATTTAGACAAAAAAGTAAAAGAACGAACAAAAGAGTTAGAAGAGAAGAAAAACGAGGCGGAAAAATCTAAGAAAGCAGTGTTAAATATCCTGGAAGATGTGGAAGAAGCGCAGAGAAAGTTGAAACAGTCTTATTTTGAACTGAAAGGACTGGATAAATTGAAAACGGAATTTCTCTCATTCACATCACATGAATTAAGAACACCTCTTACGCCGATACGATCACAACTACAGAGGCTGTTGGCTAAAGATCTGGCAAAAGAGGAACAACATAGCAGTTTGGAGATGGTTCTGAGAAACACGAATCGACTGGATAAATTGATTAACGATATCCTGGATATTTCGAGGATTGAATCAAAGAGATTGAAAATTTTCAAAAAGAAAACAAATATTATTTCTTTGCTTGAAACGGTGGTACGACAGATGAGTTATTTTGCCAAAGAAAAAGGAATAACGATTAAGACTCATTTAGAGAAATGTCCAAAAAGTGTTTTTCTCGATGAGGATAGAATGGAACAAGTTTTGATTAATCTGATCGACAATGCGATCAAACATAGTGAAACAAAAGAGATTATAATAACGGGTGTGAAAAACGGCAATAAGTTAGAATTATGCGTTAAAGATAAGGGGAGAGGAATCACTAAAGAAGAACAAGAGCATCTGTTTGAAGCATTTCATTATCGCGGCGATGCAAAACTGAGTCCAAAAGGGGCGGGGTTAGGATTAGCAATCTGTAAAGGGATTGTCCATGAACATGGCGGTAATATCTGGTTTAAGACAAAATTAGGGGAAGGAACAACGTTTTGCATTGATTTGCCGATGTGAGGTAAAGGAAGTAGAAATAAAAGAAGGCCTCAAATTCAAAAAAAGCAAAGATATTTAAGAAATAAAAATATAACAACAATAAAAGAGGGTTAGTCATGAATAAACAACCATTAATTATAACTGTTGATGACGAAGATGATATCCGCGACAGTATTCAAGCAGTTCTGAAAGATGAGCATTTTCGAGTGGAGACGGCGAAAGATGGACAGTCTTTACTTGATAAGTTAAAAAAAATCAAGCCGGACTTAATTCTGCTGGATATTTTAATGCCGGGTCTTACGACACGAGAGATTCTCGAGGAATTACACAAAAGAAAAGATAAAACACCAATCATTTTCTTAACGGTTGTACGGTTAGCGGAAGCGACAAAGAAACAAATCGTGAAAGGAAATATGGTAGATTACATTGAAAAACCATTTGATAATGCCGATTTGATCAAGAGAATAAAAAAAGCATTACGGTTGCCGGTGAGTAGAAAATGAGTGTTGAAAAAGTAAAACCGGGCAAAGTAATTGTTTTACGTGTACCAAATAAAGAGTACAGCAATAAGTTGATTAGTTTTATCAAGAAACTGCCAAAGCAGCCAATTTGTTATGTGACGATCAATAAGTCATACGATGCATTGATATCATTATTCAAAGAGAAAAAAGTGGACCCGGGTCGTTTCTTTTTTATTGATTGTGTTACAAAGACAATTGTAGACCCAAAAGCATGTCCTAATAATTGTGTTTATATCCCTTCACCGAAAGATTTGACTGCAATTAGCTTGGCGATTGGAGCGATCATAAAAAAATATTCACCATTGATTATTGTTGATTCTCTGTCTACACTGGCCGTGTATCATTCAGAAAATGTTTTGATTCACTTCTCGTACGACCTAATTAGCAAAGCAGGATTAAATGCAAATGTGTGTTTGGTTCTGAGTATTGCTGAAGCAGACAAGAGGAAAGATTTTGCGCAGAAGATTGAGATGAAAGCAGACGAAATTATTGAGTTGAAATGAGGTGGCAGTTCACTTCTTTTCAGCGGAGTCAATCCTAAAGCGGTAATCGAAAAGGGTTTCATCTTCTAACCTGAGATCAAAATCATCGGGAGCGGTTTCTTGCAGAGGCGAAGCTCGTTTAATTCGGCCAAAATAGACAGAATCCATTTGACGACACAATCCGAAAAGTAAGTGATAATCATCTTGGCCGCTCGGTCGGCTGATTTTAGGCTATGTGGACTTCTGCAAAAAGAAAGTATCTTCAGAGAAAAATCAGACCAAACTTAGAGCTAAAGATTAGCATATCCTCCCTCGCCTCTTGGCCCAGACGATGATTATCACTCAGAAACTGGATTGTGCTCATCTGGCGAAACATTTATAAACCCCAAATTTATACTTCCCAATATGGCTATTGCATCAGATTCCGAACGGGCAAACTCCGATCGAATGCGATTAAATATCAGTGTGAACGAGGCCAGACGTCCTGAACAACGTCCAGAACCATTCCGATTACAATCTTCTCCTGAAGCTGATCCATTTCGTGATACGCGTGAAACGCGCGAGAAGAAACCGGATCGCGAGATTCATTTTAGCATTAAACCCTGGAAACTGATCAAATTCTTCTTAGTATTGGTCTTATTATCAGGTCTCTTTTTTGGCGGTCGCTGGAGCGCAACAGGAACAGAGGGTATGTTTGGATTCTCAGGCAGCGCAGCAACAGCAGCAGTTGTAACGGAGAAGGTTACTGCGCCACCGCCAGTAGTAGAAAAAGCAGCTGAGCCTACGAAAGAAGTAGTAACGGCACCGGTTGCAGCGCCCGTAGCAGAGGTTCCGAAAACAGATTCAACAGAAGAAATTATCACTAAATATTCTAAAGTGGCATTAGCAACTTCAAGTGTTAAACTTGAATGGCATGAAACGTGGGGTAAGATCATGCAGTTAGTACTTACAATTAAAAATAACGAAGCTGGAACAATTAAACCATCATACTTGATTATGAATGTGGAAGGATATGATGACTTTGATAAGAGAATCGGTTTGCCTAAAACAATCCAAACGATTAAAGCAGGAGAGAAAATTGAAGGTTCGGTCAATGTTCTCAATGGGTTTGCATATAACCAAGTAACGACTGGCGATCTTGCTACGGTAAAAGTTCTTGTTAAAATGTATGACGAAAAAGATGTCGTCATCACTTCTTACGAACGAGAATTTAACTTAAACGGCGCAGTACAGTAAGTACAAAGAGTCCTTTTTGTTAACAATTAGTGGTAAGAAAGTATTTTATAGTGAAAAAGCTCTTGATTCTTGTCGGGCAAAGGTTAAAGCAGTGGAGTTTGGCTTAGAAAATCCAATTGGTTAGCTTCCGGCTGTAAAACTTCCTGCCGATCAGATTTGCCCGAAACCCTCTTTTTCTAAAACGGCTCTGTAGAAAATCTCACTCTCGTTCGAGGTCACAGCCACTCGCTTTTCTGATGAAGTAAAGAAATCGGACATCCCCGTAGGGGAGGCAACCCCCTGTCCGAATAGAATGTTGCCTTGGTAGTATCGCTCGTCTTAGGCAGTGACCGTATATTTTCTACAGAGCCCCCTAAAACACAACTTTTATAAACAAAAAATATAACCTTCCTAGAGAAGAATATGACTAAAATTAATAGTATTACAATTCAAGGATTCAAGAGTTTTGCACATAAGACAGAAATCCCGTTTGAAGGCAAATATAATTGTATTCTTGGACCAAATGGATCTGGAAAAAGTAATATTGGGGACGCACTCTGTTTTGTCCTAGGACGTCTTTCTGCAAAATCATTACGGGCGGAGAAAACATCAAATCTTATCTTTAATGGCGCAAAAAATAAGAAACCAGCGCCTTCTGGATCGGTTCAGATTGCGTTCTCTAATACAGAAAAAACGTTTCCCATTGATGATAAAGAAGTTGTTATTGAAAGGATTATTACAAAAAAAGGGAGTAGTATCTATAAAGTGAATGGGAAGACGAGAACACGAACGGAAATCATCGATCTCCTTTCATTAGCACGAATTAACCCAGACGGATATAATATTGTCTTGCAAGGTGATATCACACGCTTTGTAACGATGCCAACACAAGAGAGACGGAAGATAATAGAAGAAATCAGCGATGTCTCAATCTATGAAGATAAGAAGCATAAAGCAATTTTAGAATTAAACAAAGTAGAAGAGAAACTAAACAGCGCGGAAATTATTCTTAAAGAGCGAGGAACGTATCTTAAAGAATTAAAGAAAGATCGTGATCAAGCGTTAAAGTTTAAAGAGTTAAAGAGTAAAATAGATTCTCATCGAGCGACATTTGTTCATCGCCAGATTCAAGAAAGAGAAACTGAGAAAGCAAAATGGGATGGAGAGATTGGCAAGCACCAAGACTCTATCAGTAAAGCCGAAGAAAGAGTAAACAATCTTAGAAAAACAATTGAAGAGGGAAGAACTAGAACAAGAGACATTAATCATGAGATTGAACAAAAAGGCGAAAAAGAGCAGGTTCGTGTTCATAAAGAAATTGAGGATCTTAAAGTTACAATCGCTAAAGATAGGACACGAGTTTCAACATTAAAAGATGAAATTCATAAAATAAAAGGACGAAAAGAGCAATTTCAGGAAGAGATCAAAGAATTAGATCAGAAAAATAGTTCGTTCCAACAGAGACAAAAAGAGGGACAACAGCAATTGCAGAGAAAATCAAAAGAGCTACAGGAAGTCGAACAAAAAATTCTAGAATTCAAAAAGAAAAACAATATTGAAACATCACAAGAGTTGGAGCAAGAAATTGAACAGAAGGACAAGGTTATCGAACAAAAACAAGAAGAGATTCAACAGATCAGACAGAAACAGCAAGAACTTCTTCGAGAAAAAGATCGACTAGAATATCAAGTTCAGACGATTGACGAGAGGATCAAGAAAGTTAAAGAAGTAGAGGAACAAAATAAAGAGCAAGTTAAGAAATTACAAGGATTAAAGAACGATTTTAAATCAGCTACGCTCAAACTAAATCAATGTCTTGATCAAGACAGCAGTTTTGCCTCACAGCTGGCGAATGCCCGCAAGAAGTTAGTAGAACTGCAAGAAAAGGAAGCAAAGCTGAATGCCAGGACAGTAAGTGTACAGGCAGGATTAGCCAACAATAAAGCAATCCAAAGTATTCTCTCCAACAAAAAGAAATTTGATGGAGTCTATGGAACGGTTGCGGAATTAGGGCAGGCTACCAAAAAATATGCCGAAGCATTAGAAGCAGCAGCCGGCGGTAGAATGCAGCATTTAATTGTTGACAGTGATAAGACGGCAGCCGAATGTATTAATTATCTTAAGACGAATAAACTGGGGTCGGCATCATTCATCCCCCTTAATAAAGTTCGCAGTATTGATATTAACAGTGAAGATAAAAAGCTACTTAGTTCTAAAGGAGTTCATGATTTTGCGCTTAATTTGATCTCATTTAAATCACAATTTCAAAAAGCATTCTCATATGTTTTTGGCAATACGTTAATTGTTGATGATATAGAAACAGCAAGAAGTGTTGGAATTGGTCGGATTAAAATTGCCACGTTAGATGGAAACATTGCGGAATCGAGCGGTGTAATGCATGGCGGGTTTAACGTGCGTAGAAGTTCAATTGGTTTCCAGGAAAAAGACTCTTTAGCAGAATTGGAAAAAGTTGAAGAAGAAATTGGTGTTACGCAGGGTGTACTGTCAAATATTGAAGTTAAGCGGGAAGCGAATGAAAAAGAGATTACATTTCTAAGAACTAAAAAAGCGGAGTTGGAAGGCGAAGTTATTACATTAGAAAAAACACTCCATCTTAAGACTGATGATCTTGACGCGTCGAGTAGTCTTAAGAAAGAGATTTATGATCGGTTAGGTGTTGTGAATAACGATTTAAATGGGATACAAAAAGACATTGCTCGCATCAATAAAGACCTCGCAACATCAAAAACAGACAAGCAATTGCTGCGAGATCAAGTCAACGAACTGCGAAATCCACGCTTGTTAGCGCAATTAAGTGCGTTTGAAGAAGCTAAACAACAATGCCGTGAAGAGATGCTGCGCCTCGAAAGCGATCTAAAAAACAGTGCATTACATATGGAGCAATTGCTTGGGCCAGAACAATTGAAAATCAAAGAGATCATCAAACAACATGATAAAGAGGAGTTTACGTTTGCTGATGAAATTAAAACCCTCTCGAGTAAAGCAGAGCAAGCAGAAACGGAATTAAAAGATAAAGAAAAAGCGAGTAAAGAGTTTTATGCAAAATATCATCAACTCTTTGCGGAAAGAGAAAAAGTAAGCAATGAGATTAACAAAGCAGAAAATGAAGTAGAGGGAATGCGTGAGAAAGCGCGGGGAAGCGAAAGGGAAGTTAATTTAGTATCTCTCAAGAATGCTGAAATCAAAGCAAAGTTGGCAGGGTTGCAGGAGGAATTTTCTCGTTACAAAGGTGCAGAAATTTTAGAAAATATTTCCGTTCAGGATATTCAGAAAGAGATTAATAAATTTGAAGTAATGCTGGCCCAAATGTCGGCAGTAAATATGAAAGCGTTGGAAGTATATGAACAAATTGAAAAAGAATTTAATGATTTAATAAAGAAAAAAGAAGAATTGACAGGAGAGAAAACAGACGTCATGACGATGATGAATGAAATCGAGACAAAGAAGAAAGATCACTTCATGAAAACATTCCATAACGTTAATGAGAACTTCCAGCGCGTGTTTGAAAGTGTTTATACAAAAGGGAAAGCCTATCTTCAATTAGATAACCCAGATAATCCGTTTGACGACGGCTTAAGCATCCAAGTTAAAATCAGCGGGAATAGATTTATGGACTTGAAGTCATTATCCGGCGGAGAGAAAACGTTGACGGCGTTGGCGTTTATTTTTGCTATTCAAGAATTCCAGCCAGCGACATTTTATATCTTAGATGAGATTGATGCGGCGTTGGATAAACATAATTCAGAAAAATTAGCAAAACTGATCCGGTCCTATTCAGATCGGGCGCAATATATTGTGATCTCTCACAACGATTCTCTTATTGCAGAAGCCGATACGCTGTTTGGGGTAAGTATGGTTGAGGGTGTCAGTAAAGTAACGAGTATTACGATTTGATTAATTGGTTTTGATTAGTGGTGATGATATGGCAACAAAAAAAGTAGTGAAGAAGAGTAGGAAAGTTTTCACGACTAAAATGTACGATACTTCCCGTGTAGGTTCACGAGATCTACTGCAAGAACCACTGCATCCCATCCAAATCCATTCTCTACCGGCAAAGCAAACATTAAACGTTTTGGGATTAGGATATGCTTTTGCTCTTCTGCGAGTTGTTGTTGTCTTGGTAGTTGGTGTTTTGGGATTACTAGGCTATGCACAAGGCGCAGTATCTTTATTGGAGACTGTGCATTTCACTTTTTCGCTAACAGTAGCGGGGATTATTGCGGGACTAGCAGAGACGGCTCTGTGGGGATTTTTAATGGGAATGCTCTTTGCTTGGATCTATAATCGGTTTGTTTAGAATTGAGAAGAAGTTATTCTTTTTGTGGTAGTTCTTGGGGATTCTTCCCTTGATAATATCCTGAAGAAAGTATCTGTCCTTGGGAGATGTGAATTTCCACATACGTTAATGGAATCAATCGATCACGTTCAGCAAATTTGCGGACAAAACATTCTTCTACGGTGTAACTTAAAACATGAGCATAACCTTGTTGGTTTTCAACCAAGTCATCAAGAATAACGACTGATGAACCTTGGGACTGATCTAACGCTAAAAAAGTGGAATCTTGTTCTATTTTGGGGAGAGGCACTTTTGAATAGATATGTTCACCATTGCCTGAATAAAAAAAACGACGTTCGCGGATAATGTTCTCGGGATTACGATAATAAACACGAATGAAAGAGTCCTCTCGATAAATTTCCTCAAATGAACGAGTTTCAACAGAGGAATTCAGGGGAACGGAAAAATCATTGTTGAGGCAACTGGGATTAGGTGATTCTGAACAGGCAGAAGTAGTGGCAATAATTAACGAGCCGATGAGACTACAAAGACTTTTCTTCACAGAAAGAGACATGGATGTATGTCAGAAAGGGGAGTTATAAAACTTCTTTGCAATAAGATTATTATAGATGTTTTATTTTGAAGAAGTAATGGTTATCTCTTTCCAATTTGATTTAAAAAAAGCGTTAAAGAGTATTAATTTGACTGAGGAGAAAAAAACAATAGTAATAGAGAAAAGAAGAGACGAAGCAGAATTTATTGAATGCTATGGAAAAGCAAAATGGGCAATTGTCGATTTACTGAACGAACAGTATGCTAAACTGTTCAATAGCCCAATTGATCTCTACAACTGGCTGAATTATAATGAGAGCGATGAAGTTGCTTACTTTCTCAATGAAGCTGGTTCAAATACATTGAATTATGCGGAATTAAAGAAGCCTTCAGCGGTTCATCTGTGGTGGGGAAAGAAGGGATTTGTGATTGGTATTGAACAAGAAGGCCGTGGATTTGATGCAGCTCGCATTGATCTGTTACGATTACGTGAGAATGAAGGCGCGGGGTTTGAGTTTTTTAGAAAATGTAAAGGAACGGTTTTTTTTGATGATGTAAAAGAAGCAAAGATCATCTATTTTATGCAGAAGTGGAAGTAGAAGTTGAGAGAGGATACGCCTCAGCGATTAAGAGTTCGAAATATTCACGCATTTCTGGTCCGTGCTGGATAGTATTTGTTTTAGCATGACAAGGGGTGCAGAGAGTAACAAGATTCTGAGGAACAGTGTTATGATGATCATAATCAATATGATGGACATGAAATCGATGTCCAGATTGTTCTCGTTGTTGCTCTCCGGACTTATTACACCATTGACAGGTGTGACCGTCTCGCTCAAGAATTGTTGGTTTCATCTGCTTGAAGAGATGTTCATTAGAAGGTGTGCCATTTGATTTGGTGAGTTGTGCTTTATAGGCAGCGATAGACTGCCAAGAGTATATTTGTTTCTCTTCTTCGTCTTTGAATAATTCGACGATGGCTGTGGCTTTATAGCCATCTTCCAAAAGAGCAGTGATTACTTCTAGGTCATCGGGAGCAAAGGGTGAAGAAGCTTGTTTAGAAGTTCTGAGGGCCGGGCTTGTCGTTTGGTCAGCATTTTGTAGTCGGGTATACGCTGCTTTGTAGCCGGCGAGCTGCATTTTTGTGACGCCGTAAGCAGCGATGATTTCTATGTCGGGAGTAGCGGCGGAGAGGGCAGAATAAATGACTTCGCGCATACTCTTTTTACTTGTCGTAGTCTTTCGTTTTGCAGCACTTCCAGAACTCTCTCTTTCTGCTTCCAATACCACTCTTTCAATGGAAGACATATCTTCTACACGCTGCTCAGGAAATGTTTTGAAAACAAACTCTTCAAAGGCTCTAAGCATCTTTATCGCAGCTTTATCATCTTTAACTCTAATTCTCATCCCTTCATCTTCTACAAAATAATTCACGACTTTCCGAGGATTTTGACAGGTTGGAGGAAGAATTGGTTGTTGAAAAAGATAAAAATCACTAATCATCGGCGCGCCGGAGTCACTGACATATGCGTACGCTTCATGCTCTTTCAAGACATACTGTCGAATTTCTGAAGTAGAGAGCAACAAGAGGAACATCTTAGTCGTATTATTATTAGCTGACTCTTCAAAAACACGCTGAAGATAACTCATGATCTGCTTACATTTACCGTCGTTAACATCTTTTCTGATTCTTTCTAAGAGGTCTCGGGTGTCTGGAGAGAATGAGTTTATCCAAGTACGAAATAGTGACGTATTCCAGAACCCGGAACCATTAAACATTTTTTGAATAGGTACTGTTTGAACAATCGCGTCACGTGTATCAGCTAAATCAAAACTATCTGCAGACTCTTCTTCGCCAATACGTCGATATAAATCACCAAATTCTTCGGCACTCAGAGAGGAAAGACCAATCTTTTCTTTGATATATAGAGAAGAATGTTCAAAGCTATCACGAACCATTTTGGTCTCTCTTCCTTTCAGATAGTTTGTTACAAGAACACTACGTGGAGATAACCAACCATGAAGAGCTATCCGATCCAAAATTAAATTTTTCTCATCATTGAAATATCCACAATAATCTAATGAAATCAGATCAAATGGTTGAAGTGGTTGTCGTGAAAGATAATCTAATGCAGAAGCAGGTACTATTTTTATTCTCTTTTCCAAAGAGTCATTTACAGCACACATCGCGTCATATTCGCGAGTGTCACATTCTAAACTAACAACATTCTTTCTTTTCACGCCAAGTTCATCGTAAACGTCAAAGACTTCAGTCATTTCTTTACCGGCAAAACAGAGAACACGAAAATTTCTGATTTGATTAGGAGTGTAGTGCTGCCTAACAAAACCGACGATTCTTTCCCGCCATAATGCTTTTGCGGGGTCTTGTTTAAAAGATTTTAATGAAGTCATGTTTATCTATTCAACCTATTTTTGACACCGATTAGGTTCTAAATTTAATCAAATCCAAATGCGGATCATATTTTTCTTTAACAAATCGACCGATGTCTGTCGTGAAACAAGCATCATAACCGCGAGCCATGACACGCGTCCAAAGCAAACGCTCAATCTCAGTGTGATTTAATGATCTTCTGGATGTTCTCTTCGTCTTGGGATCATTATGTTCAACCATAATCGTCTGTTCGCGCAAACGATCAACATAGTTCATCATTTCTGCGGTTGGAAGAACGAAAGGAAGAAAGTCAATTTTTTCTTCATCTTTACGTTCGTGTTTCTTGCGCAGGGAATGGAGTGCAGCGATTTCATGCGGACAAAAGAATTCTTCATCACTACCGCGATCTATCGCTGTTTTTCTTCGATCGCTGCGGAAGAGTTTGTCCTCACAGACGCAATTGCCGCCCATTTCCCAGACCTGGCTATAAGCAATATCGCTGCCGGAAGGAAGGAAAGGAAGGCCAGTTAATTTTACTTGATAGACTTTGCCCGGTTGTGATCGTGATGGTACGCGCATCAACCGTCCGCCGCGATGAGCGAAACGACGTGATTCTTGTTCGATTAAATCATCAAATGAAACATCCATTTTTCGAATATAATAACCAGCGGTACGGCCTTCGGGACGTGGTTGTTGGAGATAACGACCATATCGTGCAATTTTTGCTTGGCGTTCTTTCTTTTCTTCTTCAGTGAGAGATTCTTTATAGCTACTGTGAGCGGATTTTCCTAGTTTTAGTTCTTTAGCCATCGTAGGAATTAACAAGCGATAAGCTGTGAAATCTTGAAATGCCCGTAATTCTGCTCCCTGAATTGCTCGATAGAGAGAAACAACGCGACGATGTCCATCTTTACCAAACCAGCAATAGGAGGTGAAAACGCGTTCTGCAAGTTCGTCTTTCTCTTCGTGAAGCAAGTCAAAAGCAGTCTTAATTACTTTCTCGGGAGACCACTGCGCTTCGCGCTTTTGTTTCTGCGACATTCTACCTGCTTTAGCATCGCTTCCTAAAAGCGCTCGCTTGACGTGAATACTATCTAGATTTACAAGAGTGGTCAAATCGTAAACAACGCGCTGACGGACTTCTTCTGAAGGAATACGATATTCAGAAGGTAAAACAAGAAGCTGACCATCTTGAAGATGATCTATTTTATCAACTAACGCTAAAGAGTCAGTATGATATTCTCCTCTTCGTAAAAGAGAATCTAAATTGTCCTCAACTGTTCCAGTGATTACTCTTCCGTCTTCATGAAGGACCCTTACGTCGGCGATAGTAATGGGATTTTTATCTGGAACAAAATGACGGAGGATATCCGTGGCCGTAGGATCGCTGAAGTATTCTGCTCTCTTTTTGTTTAGGTCAATGTACATAACACTCATTTTAATAGGATAATTTATAAATTCTTCGCCGATTTTCTCACTAAGCAGTAATATCAGCAGTAGTGGGCAAGACTAGACCCGCAAGACCAGACAAAAACATGTACACGATCAAACAAAAATCAGAGGACTTTATTGTTAAAGAGATTTCTGCAATTATCCCTCTCGAACAAGGAAGATACAGCTATTTTTTACTGAAGAAAGAACAACGGAATACGTTAGATGTAGTTAAAGAAATAAGTAGAAGACTAAACATTAGGGAGAAACAGATTGGTTTTGCGGGAAGCAAAGACAAGCACGGGATCACGGAACAAGTTATCTCAGTTACAGGTGTTTCTCGAGAAAGAATTCTTAGTTTGAAACTAGAGAACGTCAATTTACGTTTTCTTGGTTATGGGAACTCACCTCTTTCTTTAGGGGAATTAGCTGGAAATTCTTTCGAAATCGTAGTGCGCAATTTGCCGAAAGAATTACTTAGAGAAGAGATTGTTGTTTCACCTTATCTCGAAAACTACTTTGATGAACAACGGTTTTCATCTCACAATGTTCTCGTGGGGAAAGCGTTACTTCTAAAAGATTTTGCAGAAGCGATAAAGCATATCAATAAAGAGGAGTGTGAACAACACCTCCAAGACCATCCGGCAGATTATGTAGGAGCTTTACGCTTATTACCAATCAGATTATTACGAATGTACATCAATGCGTTCCAGAGTTCGTTGTGGAATAAGACATCGGCTGAATATTTGAAAAGAAATAATCCTGCTGGAAAAGCTGTTCCATTTTCTCAGGGAGAGTTATTCTTTGTTGAACAGCCAGAACGATGGAAAGAGTTGAACATTCCGTTAGTGGGGTTTGGGGAGATTGTGACTGAAGATCAACAGATACTTGAAATTATCGAACGTCTTCTTCAAGAAGAAAACATAACGAGGAGTAATTTTATTATCAAACAGATCCCAGAAATTACGGTTGAAGGTGAGTTACGTAGTGCAGTGGTGGAAGTGGATGATATTGCTGTTGGCGATGTAGAAGACGATGAACTGAATCTTGGGATGAAGAAGGTTCAAGTAAAGTTTACTTTGCCAAAAGGGAGTTATGCGACGATGGTGATTAAACGGATTTTTGCTGGTGTTTAGAACATTCTTTGCAGATGCCCATTATATCCAACTGAAAATGACAAATCTCATCAGTGATCTCCTGTTTCAAGAAATCAACATTCTTTAATGAGAGATGGGTCTTCTTTCCACAATGTTCACAGGTAAAGTGAACATGATTTTGTTTGCCAATAGAATAGATTTTTCGCTTGTCACAAAGATAAGAATGGACTTCCCCTTTCTCTTCGAGATGTTTTAAGAAACGGTAGGTTGTAGCGATGCCCACTTTTGGATTATCTTTATGAACTTGTTGATGAAGGGTGGCGGCATCAAAGAACGATTTAAAGGATTGAACGGCCTGAAGAAGGATATTTTTTTGTTGGGTGGTTCGCATTCTTATTGATAATGAAAATCAGTAAAGTATATAAACTGTTTGCTCTTCTCTTATTTCATGTTAGAAGTAATTGCCTACACTATTCTCAGTGTGTTTGTCGTGTCGCTGGTTTCATTAGTGGGAGTTAGCACGTTCTTATTTAAGAAAGATATCCAGAAAACACTGTTGATTCTTGTCAGTCTTTCTGCGGGAACTTTGTTTGGGGGCGCTTTCCTTCATCTTCTCCCAGAAGCGGTGGAAGCAAATGGATTTACGTTACAGGTTTCATTGTTATTACTAGGAGGAGTTCTAGTCTTTTTCATCTTAGAAAAAATTGTGCATTGGCATCACTGCCATATTCCCGCAACTCATCCGGATGATATAAAGAAACATAAAAAAGAACATCAAGCCACTGCGGATGATCACGCCCATATTGTTATTCTTAATCTCGTAGGAGACGGGATCCATAATTTTGTAGACGGTTTAATTATTGCGGGGACATACTTGATTAGCATACCGGCAGGCATAGCTGCAACCGTTGCAGTTATTCTTCACGAAGTGCCTCAGGAGATTGCTGATTTTGGGGTTCTCCTCTATTCAGGAGTTAGCAAAAAGAAAGCTTTAGTTTACAACTATCTCTCTGCAGCAGTGGCGTTTGTGGGGGCAGCAGTAGGGTTATATTTTGGAGCGAAGTCGGAAGCGTTTATTCAGATAATTATTCCTTTTGCCGCAGGAGGATTTGTTTATATTGCCGGGTCCAATTTAATTCCAGAACTGCATAAAGAGTGCGGCTTCAAAGATTCTTCTTGGCATATTGGAGCTTTAATTACGGGTATTTTAATTATGGTTGGGTTAAAGTTTTTAGATGTGGTATAAATTTATATATAATTATTAACACCCTCTAAAGAGATGGATGTTTTTACGGGGGAAGAGAGAGAATTGTTTAAACGGTTAAATACTCCACAGAAGATTCAAGATTTTATTGAGTCTATTCCGATTAACTTTGAACCAAATGGGGATACTTGTTTGTCTCCACGAATGGTTCTTCGAGAACGCCGCGCCCATTGTATTGAAGGAGCAATTCTTGCAGCGATGATTTTACGTTATCACGGTTATCAACCGCTTCTCGTTGATTTAGAAACGACAAAAGATGACTTTGACCATGTTATTGCCGTGTTTAAACAGCATGGTCACTGGGGGGCAATTTCAAAAACAAATCATGCTGTTTTACGTTATCGAGAGCCAGCGTATAAAACGATACGTGAATTGGTGATGTCTTATTTCCACGAATATTTTAAAAACGAAACTGGAAAGAAAACATTGCGTGGTTTTACAAAACCAATTAATTTAAAAATGTTTGATGAGAAAGAGTGGATGACTTCGCAAGAGGAAGTGTGGTATATTGCCGAACATCTGGCAGATGCACCTCATGTTCCACTGATTTCAAAAGAGCAGATTAAGACACTGCGACGAGCTACAGAAGTTGAACGCCGTCTCGGCACAATCGTAGAATGGGAGAAGAAAAATGAGTAATTTGATTATTAAGAAGACAGAATATGGGGCGGGTAAAGGAGTGTATAGTTCAACCAAATTGTTGGAAAGAGAAGAAGCGTTTATTTTTAGTGAAGAAGTTGTGGCGTGGGCAAAAGTAACTCATCGCGGGATACAGATTGGACACAATAAATGGCTGGAACCGCCGAAAGAAGGTTTTGGCTTCTATTTGAATCATTCTTGTTCGCCGTCCTGCGGATTTCAACCGCCGAATAAAATTGTCGCGTTACGAGAAGTTAAAGAAGGAGAAGAGATTACGATTGATTATTCCACTGTAGTCCATACCAAGAAATGGGAAATGGATTGTTTGTGTCAGAGTTCTCAATGTCGGAAGCTGGTGAAGAGTTTTCCCAATATGCCGTTGGAGTTTCAGGAGAAGTTTAAGGAATGGAATTCTTGGGAAAAGTAAATGAGCCTGCCCGGATTTGAATTCTCCAGCAGTTTTGCTGCTTCCGGAGTTTGCGGGTAACTTCTGATTCTGATCAACCGAAGCCCACCGTCCTATCCAGGCTAGACTACAGGCCCATTACTAGTCTCAAAATCCACATAGTTTTTAAAGTTAATGTATTTTCTAGATTATTATAAAACAGGTGATAACTATGAATGACAAAATTCTGATTAACCAGTCCGTGGCAATTCTCTGCGATGGAAACAATATTGAACGCAGCATCCATGAACAAAGTGGAACAACGACGGCGATGGTCAATTTTAATACGATTATTCCCAAGCTGCTTAATGGAAGAGGATTAAACCGTCTCATTTATTTTCGTGAAGGACAGAATATTTCTTCTAAATTGGCAGAGAGGCTGCACGAACAATATTACGGCTCAGTTGTGCCGTGTCATAAGTCTGCCGATATTCCGCTCTCGATTAAAGCAACCCAACTGGCATCAAAAGTTGATACGATTATTATTATGTCGGGTGATTCTGACTATGTAGAGTTGGTAACACACCTCAAGTCGGAAGGTGTGCGGGTGGAAATTGCAGCAATTCGAGAGACAACGGCAAAGATTTTGATTGAAGAAGCAGATTTCTTTCATCCGATTACAAGGGAGGATTGGTTTATGTATACACCGCAGAGGACGGGAGAGAGAAGAAGATCAAAACCGGGGATTAAACCAACAGGATAGTGTTTGTTAAAAATATCCCAAAACATTTTTATAGAATCACTCCAAAAATAGATAATGGAGTATCTAAGATCTTATTTAACAGCAGAAGGATGGAGAAATGATTGGGAACAAACTAGAACTGATTTCAATGAGTTCTTTGCTAAGAATAGAAGACCGACTATTTCTGGAATAGAAGAGCCATCACCACTCGAAATAAGACTCTATAAAAAAGAGGAAGCGATGGCTGGCCCGATCAGCAAAGGTTTGGATGCCTATTTTCTACCAAAATCATTTGAAAAGAGTTGTCGACTCTACGAAGTCTTAGGAATTAGACCGTTTCGTTATATGGTGATAAATACGGCCGGAGTTCTCCATAAAGTTTTATTTTCCGGTAAAAATGGGTCAAATTATTATGTTGGTCAAGATAATAGAACCATACGAGGTTTAAAGAATTTTGATAACGGACTCCGATTTAATGAAACAGTTCATCTCATTGCCGGTGTGTTTATATCTGCAGATTTATCTTTTGATGTAACAAGACCAAATACACTACTTGATTGGTCTCTTTTTACGTTAAACGCGTACTTGATATTCCTACAAAGATATAATCGGGCAAGAGTGTACAATACTATTGATGAGAAGATTGCTGAGAAAAATGAGTAATTCTGGGTTATAAATTTAAGCAACCTTTAAATAAGCGCTTTATTTCAATGTTCTATGGTCCTTGAAAAACTCGGCGACTCATTAAAGAACACGATCTCGAAGATTACGAAGTCGCTGTTCATCGATGAGAAGCTGATTAATGAACTGGTTAAAGATATTCAGCGGGCTCTTTTACAGTCCGACACCAATGTCCAACTTGTTCTAGAGTTAAGCAAGAATATCAAAGAACGAGCAAAAGATAATCCCCCGCCAGGAATTACCAAGCGAGAACAGTTAATCAAGATTGTCTATGAAGAGTTAACTACGTTCTTAGGAAAAGAAGCCCACGATATTGCGATTACGAAAAAGCCAACACAAATTATGCTTGTTGGTTTATTTGGTTCAGGTAAAACGACAACGGCGGGAAAGTTAGCTAAATTTTACAAGAAACGAGGATATAAAGTTGCGGTAATGCAAACAGACACGTGGCGGCCGGCAGCATATGAACAATTGGAACAATTGGCAAAGTCAGTGGGTGTCGATTTTCTGGGAATAAAGAAGAGTAAAGATCCTACGGCAATTTATCATTCTTTTGAAAAACAGTTGAAAGAGTATGATGTGGTGATCGTTGATACGGCGGGACGAGATGCTCTGTCTGACGAGTTGATTAAAGAGTTGAATGAGTTAAATAGTGCAGTTGAAGCTGACGAACGCTTGCTGGTTATTTCTGCGGACATCGGACAAGCAGCACAAAAGCAGGCACAGGCGTTTCACGATACGTGTCGCGTTTCCGGTGTTATTGTCACAAAATTAGAAGGGACGGCAAAAGGTGGCGGTGCTTTATCCGCCTGTTCGGTTACGAAGTCGCCGATTGTGTTTATTGGGGTTGGTGAGAAAATTGATGATCTGGAGACGTTTCACCCACAACGCTTTGTTGGCCGATTATTGGGAATGGGTGATTTAGAATCTTTATTAGAAAAAGCAAAAGAAGTGATTACGGAAAAAGATGCCGAGAAGATGCAGGAGAAGTTTCTTAAGGGGGAGTTTAATCTCGTTGACTTATATGAGCAGATGAGATCATTGAAGAAGATGGGTTCAATTCGCAAGTTGGTAGAAATGATTCCAGGAATGGGATCACTGCAGATGCCCAAAGAAATGCTCGATGTGCAGGAAGGAAAGTTAGAGAAATGGAAGTTTGCGATGGATAGCATGACGCGAGAAGAGTTGGAGAATCCCGATCTGTTAGGTGCAGAGAGAATTGATCGCATTGCCGCTGGCTCAGGTGTACGTGTGGCAGAAGTGCGTGAGATGATTAAACAACATCGTCAGAGTAAAAAGATGATGAAGATGTTCAAAGGCGAGAAAGATATGAATAAGTTGATGAAGCAAATGAAGGGCAAGATGCCGAAAGGAATGGGGATGTGATTTAGTTATTTTATTTCACTCAACTTGTTGAAATAAAAAAATACACTCGTCCAATTTTTTATACACCTAAAGAACTCATTTCTCGCTAAGAGGCAGTTCTTGTCTAAAACCACAACCTTTACAGTATTTGATGGTATATAATCCATCGGCAAACTTGTGCTGGCCTTGGTGTAATGGCTTCTGGCATTCGGGGCAGTTGAGGAGCATGGGATGAAGGAACAGAATTGAGAATATAACCTTTTCGGAGAACGATCATATAAATATCGAAATATTCTCAATACAAGACAATACTCTCGCCACCATAGGCAATATGCCCCAAACCAATAATCTCCGTCTTTCCAATGGTAGTGCGATATGGCCAATGAAAATGTCCGTGATAAACACGACTGGGCTGCGTTTCTTCGATGAAATCAGTTAACACTGCTGCTCCTTTTGGTAATTTCTCACTCTTGGGACCATCATGTAATAAGAGTACATCAAAGCCCGTTTCTCGCAGTGTTTCCATTTGTCGTTGAGTAAAGTGTTTGCGTTTTCCCCCCACGGGTTGTTTCTCGGAAAAAAATGTAGAAGAATAATTACCACCTAAGACACCAAATCGCGTGCCGCCAACAGTTAAAACAGATCCATTAGGAATGTACCATAGATGAGGTGCAATAAACCCATTGTGATTTCGAAGAACATCCTCCAGAAAATCAAAGTCTTCATGATTTCCTTGAATCACGGCGGTAGAAAGTGGAACTCCTTTTTCTCCCGTTAGATAAGGTTGAAAATCAAGAGGAATACCATGACGCCGCGATGCGGGATCTGCTTTTGAAGGATCTGGAAATATTCCCGTATCGCCAAGTTGAAGTAAAACATCAACACCAAGGGCCTTAGCTTTTTCAAAGAGAAGATCAAACCGACCATGAACATCTCCAGCAATGGCAATCTTTATCATTAAACATCACATCTCAATAATTCTTCCCGTCTTACCAACATTAATAACACGAGTTTTTCCAATCACTTCTTCAATGCCATGGGTTTCATGAATATGACCACAGATATGGACTTCTGGCTTAAATTCTTCAATTGCTTTACGCACGCCAGAACTGCCCCACCCCGGCATTTTTAAACCGATAATACTGTCATTAGGTTGGACATGTGTAACCATCAGTTTTTTCTTGACGCCTTTGAGGGAGTCGTGGGCTTTCTTTAACGTGGAGAAGAAATCGTCATCATTAAGTTGATGAATACCAATATCGCCGTAACCGCAGCCGAAGATGCCAACATCGCCTTTTTGAAAAACGTAGCCATGGAGGTTTGTTGCGCCATACTTTTCAACGAGAAAACCAACTTCAGCCATGCCTTCGTGGTTGCCTGGTATAATCGCAACGTCTAAACCTTTGGCTTTAAATGGACCAATTAAACCATCTACACTACCATCATGACCGACGAGATCGCCAGCTAAGATGACTAAGTCTACTTTCTCTTTGGCGCCTTTTTCAGCCATTTGTTTGATGAACGTGCGGTCGCCATGGACATCACTAAGGGCAAGGATTTTCATAAACGCTTAGGTAGGAATCTTCTTTATAAACTTTGTGGATTGTCATTTTCAAGTGATTACCTCGGAAAGAATTATAAATAGTGAATTTTTTAGAGGGATGTGAACGACGTAATTCAATTTCCCATTGTTGTGAAAGCGTTTGAACCGAAAGTGGAAGAAGAACCAGAAAGTGATCAACGCACGATTAGACTAATCGAATACCACTTAAAAAGAATTTCCGCCGCATACAATCCCGAGACAAGAAGAGAACCATTAACCCAGGCAATTTGGAATTTCTCTGATTATTTCTATAATCACATCTTAGCTGTTTGTACTGATGATTGTTCAAAAACAGAGCTTCTGAGTTCATTTAGCAGAATGAAAGACCATTATGGTATACTGTTAGAGATTACAGCAAAAGATAAACCAACGTCGCACACTGATATAGGGAATTACAATGTCCAGACGTTTAGTCTCCAATCCGTAGCTCAAGAAGGCTATCAAAAGCAGTTAATTTCATTGAGTGCGCCCGCAAAAAAAGAAGTGGAAGAATCATTGTGTGGGATCGGAAAACCAGGGAGTCAAGCAGGGGTAGAAGCGGAATATGCTCTGCAAAATCCAATTATTAACGCCATGCTAGGTCTCCCACACAGTGATTTTTGTAAGAGAGAATACGCGCGAGGACGATTTCCATTTCTGGTTGTTGATGCAAATCCTCAGCAAACAGAATTAAATCCTAAAGAGACTTATGACCGCTACATCGCTCAAGAAACAAGAGATAATCTTTATAATTCATTATTTCATCTCGCGAATTGTACTTTTGCAGAGGACATAAGTCGCCTGATCGTACAGCAAGCTGTGCCAGTGGTCTATTTAATGTCTCACTCTGAAATCAGAACGGCATTCGCAATACGCCATATATTTAACACATTTCATGAAGCAACGGCAGATCGCTTCTTCCTTGGCAGCCTGAAAGATGCTCCATTAAAGTGAATGAAAAAAGAGAAATTGAATGGGATATTTATGGCGAGAAAAAACACAAAGAGATTATTGGCAGGATTAGTATTTGTTTCTACGGCTTCTGCTACCTATCGCCTGGGCGATGAACTTCTTTTTTCTACAGAAACTGAACAGAGAGTAGAACGAGAAATCGCCAAAGAAGTTTATATGAATTGGAGTGATCGAGGAGAAGAACGAGATAGAAAAGCAAACCTCGTCGAGAGATTGTATCATGATATCAGCGGAAATTGGGATTATTTTGAGAAACAATGGAAAATCATACCCTGGCTTGAAGTTGAAGACCATGGAGAGGAATATATTGCGTCGACAAAAGTAGTATTTAACGTCATAACATTTAATTCTAATCCAAAATATAATGTCCCGCGAGAAGAACACCTCATCCACGAGTTGGCACATGCCTGGTACTCTTCGCTGACGTGGAAAGAACAACATCAATTTGAAAAAGAGTGGCAGAAAATATCTCGCGGAGCGTATCACCATTGTGAGACGTATCCAGATCAATCCTGCCAGCCGAACAATAAGCCGTGCGAAGATTTTGTCCGTGAAGCAGCAACTACGAGCTGCTATGGGGCAGATTCTTTTAGTGAGGACGTATCAGAAATGGTGCGTACCGTCTATCTCCTCACCAAGTATGGTCCAGCACATCCAGAAATGGTTTCTACTTTTTTGATACATGTGGAACAAGCAACAGCGCCACGCGTGTTAGAGAAGATTGCACTAGCCGCAGAATATCATTTTTATTCTCCAAGAGAACGCGATCTTGCTTCAGACTTACTCCGCTTTCAATTCCGGAATTCCGGAGCGGCGCAACCGTAAATCTAAGACTAAATCTTCTAATTTGCGCAGGTCGTATTTTATTCCGTCAACTTTACGTCTAATCTCGTTGTCACGAAAATCAAATCGAAGCATTTCGCCATAAATAGCATCAACTTCATCGCGGATTTTGATAACAGAGTCGACTTCACCTTTACCGGCAAGAAAGACAGCTTTGCGGACAAGTTCACCAGGCAGATCAGAAATACCCAGGACAAAATGTTCTGGCGTAACATCAAGATCAACTAATTTTCCATCTTTGACAAAATAGTAATATAATGCTGCTTCAACATATTCTTGGACCGCTACTTTATAGCTACCCTCGCATTCCAGACGATGATTCTTCTTAGCAATGGCATCCATTTCTTTCTTTTCAGCTTCCATCTTTTTAAGGAGTACGGCAGCTTCTTTTAATTCATCACGATGGATGGCATAGATTACTTGTTTAGTGAGTTTGAGAACATCGCGGCTCTTTTTAATGAGGTTTTCTCTCTCAGAGTCGTAGTCAATGATATGTTTTTGGAGTTTGCTGAAGTTTATCATAGACTGAGAAATAATAACGTTCTTTATAAGACTTTTTCATTAAATTCATTAAATTTAAATATCATTTGATCTTGCTAGGGAAAGAAGGTGATAGTATGGAAAAAAAAGATTGGATAAAACTAAGAGCTGAAATTAAAACATTTGATGAATCTGATAGGATAAAAACTCCTGATGAAGTACTTTATAAATTTCTGTTAAAGATTATGAACGATGATGAAATGAATTTGATCTCAGGAATCCACGCAAACCGATTTATTAAAGATGCAATTAATGATTTTATAGCAAAGAAGAATTTTACGCCAAACTACCGCAAAGGAATCTTTAATACGTTGAAAGTGTATTACGACAACATTAAAAATCAAGGAAAGCTTAGGTAAGACAATCGAGAAGTGAGAGAACGTACATTTTTCCGATAGATTTATATATGGACTTCATTCACAAGAATAAAATAATTTTATTGAGAGGGTAAATACAATGGAAGAAACTGGCTCACGTCCTTTAGATGCGCTGAATCTAGCGCGTAACAAAAATGTAATGGTTGATCTTAAGAATGGATTACGATACATTGGTAAATTAAAAGCATTTGATATTCATATTAATGTTGTTCTTCATGAAGCGGAAGAGCATTTCAATGGAGAAGTTAAAAGAAAACTCGGTACAGTATTTATCCGAGGGGACACAATTACAATTATTTCTCCATCTTAGGGAGATTAATTATTTTAGGGATACACTATGTCAAAAGGTACAGCAAGTCACGGAAAGAAAAGTGGAAAGAAGACACACGTACGTTGTCGACGCTGCGGCGAACGCACTTATCATGTGCAGAAGAAACGCTGCGCTTCTTGCGGCTATGGAGAAACTGCCCGTCTACGAAAGTATGCTTGGAATAAGAAGAATACGAAGTAAGTTTAACTTTTCTTTAATATTTTATTTTTAGTTGTTTGAGTTTTAGATTATGCTGTTTTGATCTATCTTCTTGGAGTTTTATTAATTTTAAAAAACGGAGAACAGATTAAAGATAATAAAAATACCACAGAAAATACAAAAAAAATTATTTCTTCTTGACTGCTAACTTCTCAAAACAATTGTCTTTGATGAATTTTGTTCCGATCATATCGCAATACTGTTGATCTCCTGTTGCTTCAGCCAACTTAACTCGACAAGAGTCGCGGGTAACAACGTCTGCTAAGTCTTGACATAACTGTAGATCAACGGTCTTGACGGCAAGTTTGTAGAGACAGCCTTCCCGATTACTTCCAGGAGGCATAAGTTTACAAAGATGAGGATCGTCGGTAGCAAGCGCAATATCAGCAAAACAGGTTGATTTCTGCTCAACATTGTGGATCAAAGAGCACTCTTCCCCGTTGTTGTTCTTCTCGGCTAGCTTAAAATAACAATTATCCTGCCAATACTTGTCTTTAATTGATGGACAAAGAGTCATATCATTTTTCTGCTCGGCAATTTGTTCCTGACAATAGCCTTTTGTTTGGCCAGATTTAATAAGATCGCAGACGCTAAGATCACTTTTTAATTTAGCCAGTTCCGCTACGCAAGAATCACGCATAGGCACATCTTCAACTTTACTGCAACGCAAGACGTCGGAATAACAATTATCTTTTGCCAAACCCTCTAATTGGAGGCAGAGATCATTTGCGTCCGGTACTTCATTGGGACCGTCCGGGATCTTAGTGCAAGCAGTAACAAATACAATCAGAACCAACATTGATATAATAAACCACGATTTCATGAACTTCTCGCAAAGAATGATATTTTTAAGCTTTATGGAAGTTGACACCAATGGTTGGCGATAGATTTTTAAAGGTGGGAGGAAAAAACAGCAAGGAGTTATGTGGGCGTGCCGGAGCGGTCAACTGACGATCATAGAAGGCTATGATCGCAGACCATACGGGATAGGCTTAGGTTAATCACGCAGGTGTGATGAGCATGATGCGATGACAAGAAGACACCTATTAGCTTAGTGCTTACTCAGGTTCGAATGCCAGTATCCTAGGCGAGATGGGCGGGCTGAAGCCCACCACACGAAAAATAGGAGCTGGATGAAAGTCCTGACGCCCACATACTTTTTCTTTAATGATTCGAGGTTGATAAGGGCAGACTGCCCTTATGCGCGGTGCTTACTCAGGTTCAAATCCTGACGCCCACATATCATTATATCATTTTTTCTCTGAAGATTTTTAAATAAGATGATCTTTTTCTAAGCTAACAATGACTTTCCGCAAGAATAAAGAATATCTTGATCAACAATGGACGGCTGAAAAGGTCAAAGAAGAAGTAGAGAAAGGATTAACGCTTCTGAACAATATGGACCATAAAATTGTGACGATTTTCGGTTCGGCTAGACCAACTGCGCAAGATCAAGAATATCAACACTGCGAAAATTTAACACATATCTTAGGAATGAAAGGGTATGCGATCATTTCCGGCGGCGGACCAGGGATCATGCATGCAGCGAACAGCGGCGCAATGAGAGCAAAAGCACCATCGATAGGAATGCGAGCAACGTTGTTGACCACGGAACGCATTTATGATTCTATTTTTACTCACGACCTGCAATTTCACTTTCTGTTTGTACGTCGATTCTTGATGTCAATTAAAAGCGAAGCGCTCATTTTTTATCCAGGCGGCTACGGTACATTGAATGAATTATTTGAATACGCCGTTTTGATGCAGACAGGAGTTGTTGATACCGTGCCGATGATCTGCGTTAATCGAGAATATTGGAAAGGATTGTTAAAATGGCTGGAGGATTCCACCCTGGAGAAAAAGTTTATGGATTTGAAAGATCTAAAGTTATTGTCTTTTGTGGATACTGCGGAAGAAGTTGTTGAAGAAATTGAAGGGGACAGAGAATGACTGATGAACAGTATTTTCCGCTGTACTCGCTAGGGGAGATTCTCGTCCAGTTTAAAGATTCAGTTGGAGAAGATTTTGCAGCGACATTTGGTACATTTTTGGGATACAATCTGGTTGAAAGCTGGGAGCATGGAAACAACGTCTTTGTATACAGAACAGATGTTCATCAAGAGGAAGAAGCAATTAGGACATTTCTCGGAAAAACCGAGTTTGTCGAATGGGCGAATCGTCGGGATATTAGGTTGGAGGGACGGTGGGTCTCTTTGGAAAGTGCAATTGCAGCGTTGGAGGAGTTACGCGATAATTGTGAGATCCCGAAGGGGGAATATGAAAGGAGATTGGAAGAGATTAAAGAGAGGCTGCGTTGATTTGTGTTAGGCTGGATTTTGAATCTGCTTTGAGAAATACCTTTCTTGCAAAGTTATTTAAACACCAATCGGCTAACAGAAAAATATGAAAAGAGGGATTTATATAAAGCAATTTCTTGCTGGATTCTTTATTCCTGCCCTAACTCTGATTGTATTGCTAGTTATTTTATCTCTGTTTGGATTTGAGAAATTTTTCACATCATGGGATCTACTTTTTTCTCCCGTGGTTCTTGGTTTGTATAACATCTTTTATTTTAAGATCAAGAACAAGTATCCAGCTAAAAATCCAAGAGTGAGATATGGAATACATGGGTTGATCTTTTTTATGGTAGTAGCTTTAGTCTATACTGCCATTGATTTTGGTTTTTCTATTCATCCCGAACAAGCGGAACTTCTCGGTCCAACTTTAAATTTTTGGTGGCATATTACTCCTAGTCTCTACTTTCCACTTCTAGCATATTTGATGTTTGCTTATCTACAAAAACCCATTAATGATATTTTAGGATTGAAAGTATAGATCGAAAGAAATGCTGTGTGATTATTTTCGGTGACGAACAAGGGATAATTATTAGTGAATGTTTCTACTCACAAGATATTCATCAGCTCTTCTTTCTAAATCGGGATAATAGGCTGATGATAATGGACCTCTTCGCTCTTGAAGATAGCGCCAATCAAAAAACCAGGCAAAGTGTTCCTTTCGATTAGCAGTTGAGTCAAGCCCCACTTTCTCTTTTAATTTCCGAAAGTTCCAACGCGAAGATAATTTTTCCCCGAAGAGTGCTCTTCCTACAACGTGATCAATAGAATGACCCAGTTCATGGATCGTAACTTGTTCCATAGTCATCTCTTTCGTAAAATAATCACCATGAACTCCAATATAAACATCTCCCATTTTAACAGGGGGTTTATTTTCCCGAGGACCAACGCAAAGCCCTGCGACTTTGTCCCAAGTATACCCTGTAACTCCATGAATGTTATTCTTCTTACTTCGAGCGAGAGATTTGAATTCAGGAAACTGAGTTACTGCCCCATTAAAATAAACTATTTTAATTCCCTGTAATCCCAGTATTTCAAGAAATGCCGTGGGGATTTTGTTAAGCAGGCCTAACGATTCAATTATTTTTGGTTCAAAGGGGGTTAGATCAGAACGATATTCAACGGTAAGAGAAGGAACGTAATCGGCCATTGCTCACACCGAAGAAAATAATTTTGCTACTTTCTCCCGACCGATTTCTAAGATGAAAGAAGCTAATCTCGGCCCCTTCTCTTTGTTAATCAGAACACGATAGGCGGCAGTGAAGAAGTCTTTTGGTTGCAAATCATTATTTTTGCAGAGAACGTACATCTCTTCGTGGAGATCGGTGTCGGTCCATTCTTTTTCGCGCAATTTTGCGGCAATGAGATGAAGAACTTTTTTCTCAACGGGTGAAACATCAACAGTTGCTTTTTCTTGAACGGTAAATTTGAATTCTTCGGGGGCATGAAGCAACAACCAGTTCTTTGCACAGTCTGCACGTGCGCGGAGACGTTTTTTGTCGTGGTCATTCTTTAATTCTTTGACGAGATAGTTAATTGTTTTTTCCACATCCAAACTGTGAATCTGCAAGACAGTGGTTAAATGACGGAATCCAGGCTGGTAAGGAATAGTCTTCGGAATGGCACCAATGTAACTTAACTCATAGGCGACTTTGTTTTTTATTTCATCTTTTTCATTTACTTTCTCTATGCCAAAATAGATTCGTTCACATTTATCAAAGTCTTCGTAGACTTTCAAGACATCGGCATCAAAACTAATCGCAAACTCTTTATTTGGCCGCGTGCCAGCGAAAATATAACGGGCAATTTCCGGTTCATAGACTTCAAGAACGTCTTTGAGGGTAATAACATCTCCTTTAGAGCTGGACATCTTTCCCCCAGCACCTTTAATCGTAATAAAGTCATACATGACATAAGTTGGAGCGTCAAAGTTCCAGACAGCCGTAACGATCTTCTTACCAGTATCATAACTGCCACCGACAGTAGAATGATCTTTACCACCCGGCTCGAAATCAACAGTCTCATAATTCCAGCGCATCGGCCAGTCAACTCTCCATTTTAATTTAACTAACGGTTTTTTCTTGAAATCGAAAGTCTCTTTATTGCCACATTCACAGATGTAAGAAACAGTATAGTTACCAAGCCAACGAAGTTCAGTTAATGTATCTTTATGACATTTTTCACAAAACATCGTGATTGGCAGCCATTGTTCATCAACATCTTCTTCACGGTATTCGTTAAGACATTCTTTGATTTTGTCATTGTTCTCTAATGCTTTCTTTATTTCATCAGCGTATTCGCCGCTGCGATATTTTTTTGATTGATAGAGAAATTCTGGTTTGATTCCTACACGCGTGATCGTTGTTTCAACTTCTGTCTCGTGGTGAGCAGCGTAGCTTGGATGGCAACCAAATGGGTCGGGAGTGTCAACGATGGCATAGCGAAGATGTTTTAGAAGCAAATCTTGTTGCGGCATATTTTTTGGAACTTTACGAAAGACATCATAATCATCCCAGGAATAAATGAAACGAACTTTCTTGCCACGCTTTTCTAAGGCGCGTTTGACAAGGTCAACGGTAATAATTTCTCTAAAGTTACCAATGTGAACGGTTCCGCTGGGTGTAATTCCCGCTGCTACGGTGTATTGCTTCTTATCTCCTTTTTCGCGGATTACTTTTTCGGCGGCGACGTCAGCCCAGTGATAAAGATTGTCGTGATCGTTATCGTGTTTCTGAGAGGAGGATTGTTTAGGAGAAGAAGACGGTTTGGGGGATGTATTTTGGGGTGCTTGTTGTGGAGAAGATTTGGTTGGTTTCTCGGTTGATTTTTGTTTGGATGGGGGCATTATTTTCTCCCAACAGTTCAAATTATATAAACATTTCCCCATTACTTTTATAAACCACAAAAACCTCCTTCAGAAAAAAGAGGTCTCCTATGATTATCACAAGCTGCGGCAATTCCCTAGGGATCGCCAAAAAAGTAGCGCAAAAACTCAAAGCAACGTTCTCACCCCTCACTATTTCTTCTTTCCCTGATGGAGATATCTATCTGAAGTTCAATACTTCTGTTAAAGGAAAGAAGGTAGTGATTGTCAACAGTCTTCAGCCGCAGGCCGATATGAGTCTGTTTGATGTAATCTGGGCAGCAGAGACGGCGAAAGATCTGGGGGCGAAGAAAGTTATTCTTGTTGCGCCCTATTTAGCCTATATGAGACAAGATAAACGGTTCCATCCGGGAGAAGCAATTTCATCACGGATTATGGCCAAACATCTTAATGCTTGTATTGACAAGATAATTACGATTGATCCACACCTCCATCGCTACAAATCATTGAAAGAGATATTTACTATGCAATCTGTTTGTCTGACGGCAAATCAAATCATTGGACAATATATCAAGAAAAATATCAAAAATCCCGTGATTATCGGTCCGGATTGGGAATCATACCAATGGGCGGAAGTGATTGCCAAAGCTGTTGGCTGCGAGAATACGGTATTTGAAAAAACACGCTTTTCTTCACGCCGTGTAACAAGTAGGATGACAAAAGAGGTGGCGATTGCTGGTAAGAATGTGGTGATTGTCGATGATATTATTTCGACTGGACACACGATGATTGAAGCAGCGAAGAAAGCAAAAGCAGCGAAAGCGAAAAGTATTATTGCCATTGGGGTGCATGGTCTATTTGTAGAGAATGGATTGGGCAAGATGAAAAAAAGTGGCTTTAATCAGATCATTACAACGAACTGTATTGAACATTCTACAAATAAGATTGATGTTACTGCTCTGCTAGTAGAAGAATTGAAGAAAGAGAGATAAAAATAAAGTTTGTATTTGTTTAGCTTTCGGTGGTTGCTCATCTTGTCCCACTAAGATAATTTTACCACAGTAATATGGTCTTTTTTATGGATGAGTGGGAAGCTTAATTCCAGGCCAAAACTACAGCTCGACGAGCACTCAAGACCGCGCCGATCTAAACAAATACGAGTTAGAAAGTTCTTTTTGGTTTGAATTCGCGAGCCCACTTTTCGATAATCTTAATCAGAACCGTGTTAGTTTCGATCCAACGGATTAATTCTCCAAGATTCTTTCGAAGATCTTTAATTTCACTTTCCAAACGTAAGCGGACAGCATTAACACCCGTTCCACCTTTACCACCGTTTTCAATGGACCGTAATAACTCTTCTGCTTCTTTTATCTCGTCAAGTTCGATTCTCATCTTGCCCGTATGTAAAGATGCCAACTTCTGTAAACTCTTGTCAGCGATGAGGAGTTGTATTTTTATTTGAGGAAGACTCCTAGCACTTTTTCCTGACAATAAAACGTCTAATTCGCCCAGTAGGTGTTCAATTGATTTTTCGCGTCGAGCCGTTTTCTTCTCTGCTCGAGCAAGCCATTTATAGATATGAAGCATTTTATTTGCCTCACGTATTTTTTCATCTACATGAACCGAATCTTCTTCTAATTTGGTGAGAAGTTCTTTTAATTCCTGAGCAAATTTAAACTCTGCGGCAAGAGAAATAATTGTTTTCTTTGATTGTTCCGTAAGTCTAGTTAATTCTTCCATTCATACCACCTTTTTAATAGATCTATTATTTAACTCTTAATAAACATATCTTCTCTTCAATACTCAATCCCTCTTCTTGCCGAGATACCTTTATCAAAGTAATGCTTTTGCAATCGCATCTCGGTCACTAAATCAGCCATTTCAATAATTTCATCGGGGGCATTTCTTCCCGTTAAAATGATTTCGACAGTCTCTGGTTTATTGGCCAACATATTCATGACTAACTCCGGATTGAGAAAACCAAGTGACATCGCGACATTTATTTCATCAAGAATGACCAGATCGTGGCCGCCTTCCATCACAACTTCTAACGCTTTTTTAAATCCTTCTTCGATATAATCGCGCTGGACGTCATCGTTCAAGAAACAATAACGACAAGCACCACATTCTATGTCTTCACGAATGACATCATACATCTCTTCTGGTTTTGTTTTACCGATGGAATAGCCTTTAATCTTCATCTGTTTCAATTGTTTGATGCAGGGACGGCCAAATTGCTGAATTTCAATGTTAGGAAGATAGTTTTTAGCAGCAATATATTCACCGGTGTAAGCCCCTCCCTTCATGAATTGGATCATGAACACTTTGAAACCTTGCCCAACTGCACGCAGAGCTAATCCAAGTGAAGCAGTGGTTTTTCCTTTGCCATCTCCGGTATAAACGTGAATTAATCCTTTTTTCATTATTTCCTCAAAATCAAAATTTAATAACCCTCACCGATATTAATAACTTGATCTTCGTAGCTGCCATCACGATAGATCGTAATTCCTTTACATTTTGATTTCCACGCCAAGAGGTAGGCATTTTCTACATCTTTAATTGCTGCGGTACGCGGAAAGTTAATGGTTTTGGAAATAGAATTATCAACATGTTTCTGCAACGTCGCCTGCATTTTAATATGCCACTCCGGAGAGATATCTTGGGCAGTGATAAAAATATCACGAACATCTTTAGGAATTTCTTTAAACATTTGAATACTACCGGCGCGGGCAATTTTGTGAATGAGTTCGGGAGAATAAAATCCCCGCTCTTTGGCAACACGCTCAAATGTTTTGTTAAGGTAAATTAATTCCGTATCACCAAGGACATTACGTAAATAGGAAATAGCAAACAGCGGCTCACAACCCGCAGAGACATCAGCAAGGAGACTGATTGTACCGGTTGGTGCGAGAGAAATACAAGTCATGTTGCGCATTTTCCTGTTTGCGCGTTGATGGTCGGAATCTTCCCACGCAGGACAGGTGCCGCGCAGCTGCGCTAGTTCTGAGGACATAGAGAATGTTTCTTCTTTGAAAAAAGACAAAAGTTTGTCCGCAAATTCCAGTCCTTCTTCAGAATCATATTTAATGCCGAGCATACATAATGTATCGGCGAATCCCATAATACCAAGTCCAAACTTGCGGGTGCTTTTGGTTTGTTCTTCAATTTTCTTCTTTGGATAACTGTTCATGTCAATAACGTTATCCATAAAATGGACTGCGGAACGAATCGTTTCTTTTAATGCCGGCCAGTCCAAATCTTTCTTCTCTACATCAACAAATTTGGGGATATTAATTGAACCAAGTGCAGAGCCTTCGTAAGGGAGAAGCGGTGCTTCGCCGCATTGGTTTGTTGTTTCAATTTCGCCAAGATGTTTCGCGGGGTGTTTGCGGTTAATTTCATCGATGAAAATTAATCCAGGATCACCAGTCTTCCAGGCGTTTTGCGTGATCATCGCAAAGACATCTCTTGCTCGTAACTTACCAACATATTTTTCCGTTCGCGGATTGCGAATGAAATATTCTCGATCTTCTTCTACTGATCGCATGAAACGATCCGTTACGGCAACAGAGATGTTAAAGTTCTTTAACGACTTTTTGTCGCGTTTAGATTCGATGAAACGAATAATGTCGGGATGGTCAACTCTTAAGACGGCCATATTTGCGCCAGGACGGATACCTCCCTGTTTAATAACTTCTAACGCCGCATCATAGACACCCATAAACGCAACCGGTCCAGAAGCAACGTGAAGGTGGGCTTTTACTTTATCGCCACGTGGACGAAGACGAGAGAAACTAAATCCTGTCCCTGATCCACGTTGATGAATGAGGGCAGCATCTTTTAAAGTGCCAAAAATTCCTTCCATGGAATCATCAATGGGGAGGACAAAACAAGAGCTTAATTGTTGTGTTTTCGTGCCGGCGTTCATTAACGTGGGGGAGTTAGGGAGAAAACGTAGATCTGACAACAACGAATAAAATTCTCTTTCAGTTACTTGTACTTGCTTATCTGTTGCTTTGTAGAGATAATCAGCTTGGGCGATATTATTAGCAACACGCAAAAGGAGCTGCTGGGGTGTTTCGATGAGCGTCCCCGTATCGTCTTTGAGAAGATAGCGTCGCTCTAATATTTTTAATGCTTGTGATGAGAAAGAGAGGGTACCTTCATCGCTACGGGACCCCATGATTAATGTCTTGTGGTGATGTTCTTCATTCTTACGATGATAATAGAGAATGTAAGCCTTAGCGGTTTTGGCATGACCGCGTTCAATGAGAATTTTTTCCGTCGCACTCTGAATGTCTTCAACTTTTACGGAAGATTCTTTTTGTTCTGCCTCTAGCTTAGTAACTACTTCTGTTGAAAGTTCAACGGCTTTTTCACGATCTTTTCCGCCGACTGATTCGGCGGCTTTGAAAATAGAATCAACTAATTTCTCAAAGCTAAAATCGACGATACGACCGTCTCTCTTGATAACTTTGGTAATAGTGATAAGGGGTTTTGTTTCTTGAGCATTCATAATGAGAGGAAGAGGGGAGGGGAGTTTTTAAGTTTAACTGGGGAAATGAAGGATCGGGGTAATTAAATTAGTAAATAAGAAGAGAAAATAAAAATATGAAAAATAAAACTTAACTACATCCCGTTGTCGTACCACAGACTTCACACAACTGACAGGTCCCATTCTGTCTCAGTTGAGTTGCCCCACAGCCACCACACTTTTCTTTTCCGCCTTCGGAAAGAACTTTCTTGGGAGGAGTTGAGCTCGTCGTCTTTGGAGTAGTGACTGAAGAAGACACCACCGCACCCATATCCTCCACACACTCTTCCAAGAACTGCGACAATTCTTCAAGCACCGGATGACCCTGTACATTCAGACACTCATTGCAAATCTTGGAAACAGGAACGCCTTGCTGTAGGTTGAAGTTGACCATTTTCAAAATCGTCTGTAACATAACATCTTGAACAGGTGTTACACCATCCAGTTTAAACGAGAGGTCGTGGATAGTATTATCTCCTAATCGCGCGGAAAGATGAAGTTTACGAGCGCCAACATTCACTTTCTTACGAACTTCTACCCGCGACGTAACGGGTACAGCCTCGGGCTCTTCGAGGAGAGACTTTAGCTCGGGAAATTCTTCTAAGGTAGTGTTCAACGGTTGTGACAACTTCGAACCATCGCGATACAACGCTACGGCTTTGATCATCAATGTCCAAGCATCATAGTGCGCTTGTTTAATTTGTTCAACAGTCCAATCGTTGGGCATATTGATCGTCTTTGAGATGGCGCCAGAGATAAACGGCTGAGTGGCAGCGAGCATTTTCAAATGACCATAGGGATGAATGTAACGCTGGCCTTTCTTACCACACTTGTTAGCGCAATCAAAGACAGCATAATGCTCTTCTTTGAGATGCGGCGCGCCTTCAATCGTCATCGATCCACAAATGTATTCATTGGCAGCATCAACTTCTGTTTCCGTAAAACCAAGAGCAGCTAAGATGTCTGCTGCGTCTTTATTTTTGCTGAGAACAGCAGCATGGAAATCTTTTCCTAATGTCCAAGCATTAAAGCAGAAACGAATGTCCATGGCATTGCGCAATTCTTTTTCAACAGCATTCACTTGTTGGTCACTCAACCCTTTCTTGCGAAGAGTTTCACCGTTGATAAATGGACTACCATAAAATGTTCCTCGACCGAGACAATAGGTTATGATATCATCGCACTGATCTTCAGTGTAGCCGAGACGTTCTAGTGCTTTAGGAACAGATTGGTTGACAATCTTGAAGTAGCCACCGCCGGCAAGCTTTTTGTATTTAACTAATGCATAATCTGGTTCAACACCAGTCGTATCACAATCCATGACTAAACCAATTGTACCCGTTGGCGCAAGAACGGTGGCTTGAGCATTTCTAAAACCGTAGCGCTCGCCCAAATCGAGAGCATTATCCCAGGCATCGTGTGCTGCATCAAGTAACGGGGGTGGACAGATATCTTGTTTAATTGCCTGTGGGGTGATACTTAATTTTTCATAATTAGTATCGTTATATGCTGCCGCTCGATGATTATGAATGACACGTAGCATGTGTTCACGATTGCGTTGAAAGCCTTCAAACGGACCAAGAACCCGGGCCATTTCTGCCGACGCAGCGTAAGCATCACCAGTCATAATCGCCGTTAGCGCACCAGCAATAGTCCTTCCTTGGTCGCTATCATAAGGGATTCCCTGCAGCATCAACAGTGTGCCAACGTTGGCATAGCCCAAACCTAACGTGCGGAAAACGAAACTACGGAGAGCAATTTGTTCCGAAGGGAAGTGCGCCATTAAGACGGAAATTTCTAAAGCAATTGTCCAGAGGCGAATCGTATGACGATAACCAGAAACATCAAACTCACCGGAGTCTTCATTGTAGAGCTTTACTAAATTAATTGATGCGAGGTTGCAAGCGGTGTCATCTAAAAAGTTGTACTCAGCGCATGGGTTACTGCCATTAATTCTTCCATCTTCTGGACAAGTGTGCCATTCATTAATCGTCGTATCATACTGTAAACCTGGATCGGCGGAAGCCCAAGCACAATAGGCAATGTCATCCCAAACTTTTTGCGAAGAAACTGTTTTAAACGTTTCTCCAGTCATACGTGATTTTAGTTCCCATTCGCGACCATTCTCAAGTGCGTCAAAGAATTCGTTAGGGATACGAACAGAGTTATTGCTGTTTTGTCCGGAAACAGTAAGGTACGCTTCAGATTCATAGTGGGTATCAAACTCTTGCAGCGGCAGGGAGTATCCTTGCTGCGCTAAAGCGACGGCACGAACAATATAATTCACCGGGATGTTGTTCTGGGCGGCATCTTTGAGAGCTTTTTGTACTTCTGGATCAGAAAAAGGATTCTCTTTGCCCTTGGTTACATTAACTAAATGAGAGAGCTTCTTTTTGAGAATCTTGCTGCCGGCAACGAGATCAGCAACTTTTTCTTCTTCACGAACTTTCCACCAGATGAAATCAAAAATCTCGGGGTGATCTAAGTCGAGGGAAAGCATCTTCGCGGCGCGTCTGGTCGTACCACCGGATTTAATACTTCCCGCGGCGACGTCAAAGATTTTGAGGAAACTCATCAAACCAGAACTGCTTCCACCGCCGGTGAGATGTTCTCCTTTTCCGCGCACTCTTGAGAAATTGCTTCCCGTACCGCTGCCGTATTTGAAGATTCTTGCTTCTCTGGTGAGAAGACTAAATATACCGCCATCACGAACAAGGTCGTCGCTGACGGATTGGATAAAGCAGGCGTGAGGTTGTGATCTTGTATATGCATCCTTAGAGAATTCTAATTTCTTTGTAACAGGATCAACATAACTATGACCTTGTGCTGGACCAGTTAATCCATAGGCCCAGTTTAATCCGGTGGTAAACCATTGCGGACTATTAGGGGCAGCTAGTTGTCCAATAATCATGTAGGTCATTTCCTCGTAAAAGATTTGAGCATCTTGCGCGGTGGCAAAATAACCATAACTTTCTCCCCAATGACGCCAACAACCGGCGATACGATGAGCAACTTGTTTTATACTCGTTTCGCTGCCAGTGAGGGTTTTAGCACTTTCGTCTTTAAGCAGTTCGCCGTCTTCATTACGAAGAGGAACGCCAGCTTTACGAAAATATTTTTGAGCGAGAATATCGGTGGCAACTTGTGTCCAAAAGATTGGCACTTCAACATCCTGCATTTCGAAAACAGTTGACCCATCGGGATTCTTGATAACGGAACTACGTTTATCATAAGTAAACATGTCAAACGGAGAAACACCTTCTTTGGTAAAATAGCGTTTGATGGTTAGACCACGTGAACTTATTGGAGAAGTATTCTCTGTTGCTTCGTAACTATTGTCTTGATTCATATTCACACACCTCTTTGATAAAATTAGATAGATTTATCTATACTCTTTTTAGACGACGAGTGGTCCAGCCCCCTGTACACTTCGTTGATATCAGAAGAACTCTTCAATTTATTTAAATAGTTTTTACTGTTGGGATGTGTGTGTTGGAGGATATAATGGGTTGAAAGAAAAGGGGGATGGTGCTTTAAATTAAAATTTGTTCAAACTTACCCATAAAACAATCTTTATATCTAAAGACACCTTGTCTTGGATCAAGTACCACGGTAATAATCGAACCGAAACCAAGAGAATCATATTTCTCAAGGGGGACGTAGACGCCTTTTCCGAGAAGAATTGATTCGAGATCTTGATTAGCTTCTAATCTTTTTACTGCTTGGGAAAGTCGAGGACAACTTTGATCTTTGCGAATATCTTTCTGTAAGAGGTGATTGGTGTGAGCAAAATAGAGGCCAGATGGAGAATCAATAGCAGTATATTTTCTCGCGCCAGAAGATAACACTTCAACATCAACAATCTGTGAGCCATCGGAAAGAAGAAAATTTGCCGCTGTTGCACTCTCAACACTACTTAAATATTCTACCGCTTCAGGAAGAGAATGTCGTCGTAAAATATTTCTTCTGATGTGTGAGAGAGGAACCCCAGGAGTAACAAGGTAAGGAAGATAATTGGTACAGAATGCTATTTCTTTATTCATACCAAAGAGAGTTAGATAGGGTGGCATTGTCAAATAAAGTGCATCGTCATCTCGCACTACTGCTAAATCAAGAGTAAAGAGATCTAAATTTTGTCCGATTATTCCATCTTTACCAACGGCAGTACAACCAAAAGGAAGAAGCTGCTTCGGATCTATGCTCAGTAATTCATCGCTATAATTCATTCCTTGCACATCGGCAATGGGAAGTTGAGTATGCGTTGCAATTTCTGAAATTAATTGTTGATTTTTATCATTAACATCTTGGAACGGTAATCTTGTTGCAATGCCCGGATTAAAACCAAAAATGGTAGCGAAAGCAGAGAGATTCCTCAACGCTTTTTCACGATACGTATCCAAACCTTCACCCGTATTAAAATTGAAATACGATGTTTTTTCCATTCTGAATAATAATTAGGTCTTAAGAGAATATAAAGTTTTAGGTTAAGGCGAAACCGCAACCTTAAAATACAATTAAAGATATTCTCCTCTCATGTCAGTCATATCCATAATCCTGCAAAGTCTCTACTACTTTCTGCCAGCATATATTGCCAACATGGCGCCAGTGTTATTTCAGAAGCTGCCGTTTTTAGATAAGCCTATCTGGGAGAAGAAGCTCGGTAAGAATAAAACGTGGAGAGGAGTTGTTGTTGCTGCTCTTTGTGGAGTGATTGTGTTCTGGCTGCAGAAGATGGCGTATAATTTTGGATTCACATCTTTAGCGATTATTGATTATAATGACTTTTCTGTGTTGATGGGATTATTATTAGGATTGGGAGCAATTGTCGGAGATTCTGTAAAAAGTTATTACAAACGGAAGGCTGAGATTCAGCCAGGAATGCCTTGGCCAGGTTTTGATCAGTTAGATTTTGTCGTTGGAGGATTAGCGTTCTCTTTCTTACTCTATGTACCACCAGTGGAAGTTATTGTTGTTCTGTTCTTGGCCACACCGTTGCTGCACATTGCGACGAATCATATTGGATACTGGTTGGGGATGAGAAAGGTTAAGTTTTGAGATGGTACGAATTAATCTCGTCGATCCACGAACATTAAGTGATCAACACCTTATTGCCGAATATAACGAGATTTTGATGCTTCGGGGGTATATCTTACGCCATCCTTTATTGACAACAAGAATTTCAAACTACCGCCTCGGAAAAGGACATATTCTTTTCTTTAAAGATAAAGTTTTATATCTCAAAAAGAGACACCAATTACTGAAAGAAGAGATGAAGAGGCGATCATTTCATCCCATAAAATTTTTTCTGTTAGTAGGAATTCCCAAAAAGTTGTGGAAAGATTGGAAACCAACTCAGAAAGAAATAAAAATTATTAAACAACGTATTCTGCAAAGAGTGAAAGAAAAGCCATTATTTTATCGATATTACGGAAAACAAAGAGGTCTTATTTATTTCAAAAAGTTGTTGGCTCGTTAATTTTTGTGCTGGCGAATAATCCACATTAATTGCATTGCTAAAGTATAAAGACCAATAACCCCGGCAACGAGAAAGCCTAGTGTAACTTGATTAAAGAAAAGTAAAATAACAAGAATAGTTCTAGAAAAGAAAGCAGGAGCTTTCAGACTCGAGAGAGCATAAAACAGTTGGGCAAGAAAAACGATGACCGTGATAAGATAGACAAAATAGTCTTCGGTAACGAGAGCGATCTTCAAAAGTAACAAAACGCCAATCAATTGGTCAGAAGCATTATCAAAATATTTACCAAAAGTGGTGGGTTTAGAGGCACGGGCGATAACACCATCAAGACCGTCTAATGTTAAATGAAGAAGTCCGAGAAGAATGAAATAGAGATGATTTTGAAAAAGGAAATAAATTGCACCTAATCCGACCAAGAAAGAGATGGAAGTCATAATATTGGCTGAAATATGGCAGCGGAGGAAGAACTGTCCTGCTGGAAGTAGCTTTTTTGAACGGTAGATGCGGAATTTCTCTAAATTATCCTGTAGCCATTTATCCATGACAAAATATATAAAGAAACGACTATAAAAATGTTCTGATGATAATTTACTCGATCATCGAAATTTCATTACTATAAATTTGGCGCTGCGACAGGCAAAATCTGATTTTGCCTTACTCGAGTTTCCCGGAGGGACCAACCCCTCCCTCGTCGCAGGCAACACAAACTAAAAATGACACTCTACAACACTGAACTAGAAAAAGCACTGGCTAAGATCAAAGAAATTGACGCGAAAACAGTCTGTATTCAGCTACCAGATGGAATGAAACCGGAGGCGCAGAAGATTACGGATGAAATTAGTTCTAAGACTGGCGCACGCGTGTTAATTTGGCTGGGGAGCAATTTCGGAGCGTGTGATATACCTCTGGGCTTGCAGCGGATGAATGTTGATCTGTTGATCAGCTGGGGACATAATAAATTCAATAAGAAGGTGGATGGATGGTAGAGAGGGAGTATTTAGATCAGTTTCAGAATTGGGAAGTTGTGAGAAGACTAGCGAAAATACCGCCTGCCAGAATTGAACAGCTCATTAAAATTCATTCGCGCCTCTTAGGTTTTCAAGAAAACAGTGACGAAAGAAACGTAATAATTGATGTTGGATTTGAGTTCCGGCAAGAATGGCAGAATCAAAAGTCAACTGTTTTAAAAGAAGATGTACCCCAGATGTTTGATGAGGTACAGGAATGTATCTTACGACTGCTTGAAATCACAGAAGGAGAGGAGTGCAGCCTTGAAATTTTAGGGAGAGATCCATTTAAGAAGGCTGAAGGAGAATATCTCCGAGACATAAAACTGATTAAAATCTACGAGGAAGCTTTATCCCTCCCAGCAAACACGTATGGGGTGGTGGCTCATGAACTCGGACATCATTACGTAGCTACAATTTTACATTCCCCGTACGGCAATTTTCAGATCTTTGAAGAAGGATATGCCCAGGGAGTAGCACGAGCTACACAAAAGAGCCTCTCAGGGAAATATCAGAGACCAATCTTTCATAAACTGGCGCTTGTAAATACATATGAGAATCTGATAACGGCTCGTGGTATCCAAAAAATACTTCCGGAAATAAAGAGTCCAGAATCAAAATTGGAGAGATTTGGGCTGGCACTGTACATCAGTAGAAATCGTCATAGCCTCGGCGACTTGTTGTTTGCGCATCTCGAAGCAGAACGCGGGCCGGATATCTACAGACAAATACTACATGGAGAATTTAAGTGGTGAAACAATGCAAACCCTCTTCCTCGACGCACCCTACAACGGAAAAGTTGAACTCTGTAAAGAGACCATAGACTATTTGAAGAAGAAAAAGTATCAGATGGTGGCACTCTATGCCTCGGTTCAATTTGTCAATCAATTGGAGAGAGTGAAAGAACAGTTAGAGAAAGAAAAGATTAATGTGATTACTTCCAAAGCAGACCGAACGCAAGTTGTCGGTCAACTGTTAGGCTGTGATAATTATCATGCTTCTCTTAATCTATCTGAAAAAGAGAATGAGAAAATTGACTGCTATTTGTATGTCGGTGACGGGCGTTTTCATCCTTTAGCTCTAGTCTATGGACAAAAAGATGAGGAAAGGATGAGAGAAATTGTCTGTAATGATCCGATTGGCAAGACGATGTTTCTCGTGAGTGTGGAGAATATTAAGACGATTTTACGGAAGTATCGCGGTTCGTTGATGAAATTCTTGAGTGCAGAAACAGTAGGAGTAATTTCGACAATCAAACCCGGGCAAGAACAGTTCAAACCAGCATTATTGCTGGAGAAGAAGTATCTCGACAAGAAATTTTATTATTTTATCGACAACGATATATCTTTTCACCAACTAGAGAACTTTCCGTTCATTAACGTCTGGGTGAATACGGCCTGCCCGAGGGTAGGATTTGATGACCAAGAGAAATTCGCTAAGGGTGTGATTAATCTTAATGATGCGCTGATGGCGGAGAAAATATTATCTCAAGAGAGTGTTCTCAATAAGTTATAGAGGTCAATGTTAAATAAGTTTTAAATAGATGATTTCTTAATAGGGGGAGATGTTCATACGAAAAGTATTTGATCCGATTCCAGAAGAACTACACAAAGAGTATTCCAAACTAGAAACGGTGTTGAAAGATATTGCCGATGAGAAAGGACTCTTTTACCGAATTAAAGAGTGGCGGCCATGGTTTTATTCTACACACGAAGAGGGAGGATCGATAGAGAGCGTGAAAAAATATACGTTTGCAGGATATCAAATGGATCAGGGATTGATACGACCCAGAACTATTCTTCTCGCTAGTTTTGATACGCCGGAAACACATGATCTTAAAAGACCTCTTCCTGCTGAAGATCAATCTCGAGTTTTGGGAATTAGTTATGATCGATTCTATTTTCTGCCCTCTCAATTTCAAGGAAAGCTAGAGAAAGCGTTTCCCAGACATTATCTCCATATTGGTGAGATGGTTAAGAGATGATCAAGTCCACAATTCTTAAATAGTTATTCTGCTAACTCCAATTTATGGAACAAGTCTATGAACCAATTCCGGAAAATTTAACAGAAGAATATGCAACATTAAAAACCGCATTAGCGACAATTGCCAGAGAAAAAGGAGCAGATTATCATGTTGAAGAGTGGCGACCTTGGTATTTTGCCACACCATTTGACCGAGAAACAATGACGATGGGAAAAACCTATAAATTACACACTTTTGCCGGCTATAAAATCGAACAAGGAAACGGTTTAGCGGAAGATAGTTGGAGGAGAAGTCAACTTCTCGCTAGCTTTGATACGCCAGAGCGTCATATGCTGCCAAGACCAAAAGGTGCAGGGGACGATTATCATTCTCTAGCCATCAATTTTGACAAAGAACATTTTACTCGTCCAGGATTAGAAACAACACTCCAAGAGTCTTTTCCAAACTACGATCTTCATTTTGATGAACTTTAATTGACGATGATTCTCAGACTTGGTGAAGAAATAACTGGTCAATTAGAAGACGATTATCACACCCTAGAACGACTATTGAAAGAAATAGCCAAAGAAAAGGGATTGGCTTATCGAGTTAAGGATTGGGAGAAAAGTTATTATGGCCAGTTCAGAGATCAAGACGGTAAGCCCTACTTTTCTAATTTTACGGGTTATGAGATGGTGCACGGCTTGTTCCTGCCAAGAACAATTCTTCAAGCGACATTTGACGAGCCGGAGCAACACTACTTCAGAAGACCAGAAGGAGCAACTAAAGAGTATCGGTTATTGGCAGCAAAGTTTGATCCGTTCTATTTTGTGGAAGAGAGGCTTAAAGAGAGATTAAAGATAACATTTCCTCATCGAGATGTCCATTTAATTGAGGATCGACTACAACAGGGATATTTCTCCCGTCGATAAAACAAAAGATTTAAATACTAAAAAATGTTTCCTAAGACTATAAAAATTGACTCAAAAAAGAGGTGTGATATAAAATGGCAGAATTAGTAGCAAAAGCAGGTGTTAAGAAAGAAAAAGGGTTTCTCTATTTCTTGGATAAGAGTGGACACGTTTGTCGAGCAGAAATGAGCCGAGCAGGCAGAACCAAAGGAAAAGCGAAGAAAGAAATTGTCGCTAAGTGCGGTGTTAAGAAAGTTCCAGGCTACCTTTACTTTGTTGATAAGAAAGGAAATGTCAGCAGAGCAGCAATGGCTCGCGGACGCAAAGGCGGCAAGAAGAAAGCTGCTAAGAAAGGTTCTAAGAAGAAACGAGCTTAGGATTTTGAATTTTTTTATTTTGTTTTTCTTTATTTTGTTTTTTAAGATGTATTTTGGATGGTTGTCTTTGTCTTCCTATATTTTTATATAGCGTTTTTCTTCATTCTTAGTCATGTCCGAAGTCTCCCCCCTAAACCGTCTCAATGATCTTACTGCCCAACAATGGCTGCGCTTTACAAAAACGTGGTTCATTCATAATCCACCGCCGCGCAAGAAAGCGGAGATGCTTCATCCGGCAAAATATCCAGAAAAGATGATTGAAGAGTTTGTCAGATTCTTTACGAAAGAAGGGGAGATTGTCTTTGATCCATTTCTCGGCACAGGAAGTACACTCGTGGCCTGTCATAATAGCAATAGAAATGGCATCGGAATAGAACTGCAAGAGAAGTATGCGAAAATAGCACGGGAGAGAATACAACTATTAGAGTCACAATTAAAATTAGACGAACAAGGAAGTAAGCTGAAAGCGAAACAAGTTGTCCTGCAGGGGAATTCTGCGGAATTAGAGAAGTATTGGAAAGAATATGGTTTACCTTTAGTGGATTTAGTCATTACATCGCCGCCTTATGGACCGATGCTGAATAAGAAAGGGTTAGTGACGAAAGAAAGAGAAGAGGAAGGTCTTGATTTAAAGTATAGTGATGATACAAATGATTTGGGAAATGCTGCCGGCTACGATGATTTCTTGCAGAAGTTAATGATCATTTTTACAAAGATGAAACCGTTGATTAAGGAGGATGGACATTTGGTCGTTATCTTACAAAATTATATGGATAAAGGGGAATATAAGATGTTGGCGTGGGACTTTGCACGAGAGATGACGAAGCATTTTCAGCTACGGGGAGAGAGGGTGTGGTGTCAAGATAATAAGACGTTGTATCCATATGGGTATAGATACAGCTTTGTGCCGAATGTTCATCATCATTATTGTTTGATTTTTAAGAAGATGAAAGAGAAGATTGTGAAAAATGATTAACGAACAAGAAAAAATAGAAGCTAAAGATATTAATATTGAAGTTATTAATGAAAGACATCATTTTGATAATTTTAAATCTTCTGAGCTGGAATTAATTAACTTTCTACGTGAGGATGCATTAGACAACCATAAACTTAAGCTTTCCGTTACTTTTCTCTGGTTTTATCAAGAAGAAATTGTTTTGTATATCACTCTGCTCTCTGATAGAATTACGTTAGATGGAGAATTACAACAATTCTTTAAAGGCAAAGACATTTTGTATAGGTCATTGCCTGCACTTAAAATTGGAAGGCTTTGTGTTGATGAAAGATTTCAAAAGCGAGGATTGGGCAAGCTTATGATTATTTTTGCAATCGAAAAAGCAAAAGAGATTGCTAGAGATAAGGCTGGGTGCCGCTTCATTACGGTTGATCCAAAAGATCGATCGGTGGCTTTTTATAGCAAATTGAACTTTAAGCCAATAAAAACTAAAAATGAACAACATACTTTTTATCTAGACGTACTTAGACCTTAACTTTAAATTTAATCTTAGCTGCTTCATCTAATAATTTTAGTCTAGCTTGAGAAGGGCGTTTCTGTTCTCGTAAGACTTCACGCCAGAAGCGCACAGCATCTTTCCCGTACAACGTGGGAGTAGGTTCAATTGGTTTTGCCATGTTCTGTAAAACGAAAGGTTCTATATAAAATGTGTGGTGGTTCTGGTCATTTTTTGTTCAACTCTACCACTTATCTTTAACCGTCTTTGTCTCACCATAATATTGTTTGAGAATATTAGTTGGAGAGTAGTATCTAAGACCAGAGGTATCATATACATTTGGATTTGGATCTCTTCTTAAAAAACGAGTTGAAACCGTTGCTGTTTCAATATCTATTACCCCGCCGCCGAGAACGGATTCAACATCTTTTCTATCTTTAATCAGATTTGAAGGGTGGCTCTCGTAGCCGATAAAGAGAACGTTGTAAGGAATCTCTGCTTTCATTTGGGCAACGAGATATTTATCATCTCCTCCCACAACATGATCCGTAAGGAATATTACCCGACCAAATGTTTTTCTTTCTTTTCCCCGCTCAAAAGATGTTCGACGGATATTTTTTAATGCTTGATGATATCCCTCTTTTGATACTTTTATCCCATATTGGCCATTATTGATGCCAAGATGAGCCAGTTGTTCGATATCAAAGAGCACGTCTGGAAAATCTTCTCCAACAAAACCGCGAAATGAGGGAAATCTGCGCAGATATTTTGCGGCGTTCAATACTTGAGGATTCTTGGTAGTGATATAATCATGAACAAGTACACTTAAGATTGTTCTTTCCTCATTATTATGGCTGTGTGAATCAGGAGTATATTCACGTGCCCGTATCTCCATTTGTTTGATATATTTTTCAATGCCAACTAGAGGTTCTTCCGGTGGTTGTTTCTCTCTTACCCTCGCGAGTACTATCTTTATTAGCGAATCTGCTCGATGATACAATCCCGCACTTTGAAGAACGTCTATCTTTTGCTTTGCTTTTTCTTCGATAGATAGTTCTTTTTCCGTGGCTGATTCAGTCTCATCCGGATTTTTCTTCAATCCATTTTCTACATAGTTCATCCAACATGCTACTTGTCTCTCTGTGGTGGACTCATTTCCTTGAGCAAAGAGATAGCGATATGTTTCTAGTTTTTGTTCTAATTGTTATTTGGTGGTTGTCATTTTTTATTAGCCGTATCTTTTATCTATCACATTGCTCAAGTTCGGTTCTATTCATGGTCTTTGATCATTAATTCCATTTTCACTTTCTGCTCCGCTCGCGAGATCTTCATTACTTCTTCCAGCCAAGGTGTAATCAAGATTGGTTGATCAACATGTTCGTTTAGTCTAGCAATGCTTTCGGTTAAACTTGTTAAGTCTCGCTGAAGAATAGCTTCGCCGATAGTTTCATCGGTGATAAAAGAGAGTACTGTCTCTTTATTTTTCGCTACATCGAAAGCGTAGCCTGCTTCTTCAGGAGTGAAGCCTGTATAGCCGCTAGGCTTGCCGTAGAAGATACTGCAGCGAGCGAAAGGAAGTCCAGTTTTCTTGAAGTACCGGACATCTTGTTCTACTTCAGAAGTGCAGCCGACCACAATGAGATCTGCTTTTTGAAGAATATCCTCGGTCTGTTTGTCTTTAGCTGGCCGGAGATCTAATACCATTTCTAATTTTGATCTGCGAACATAGATTCCCTTCTCTTGCTCTTCAAATCCGTCAAGAATATCTCTTATATCTTGTGCACCATACTTTTCTATTTGACGGTGAAGTCTGGGATAATCACGTCCACATTTTTCGATTATATCTCCAGTTAAGTAAGGTGTTAATATTCCTACTCTAAATTGATGTTTTTTATTCATTTTAGTTTACCTCCTTCTTTCCCTCATCGCCAAGATACCCAGCGCTTGCAAGGTGATCCATTCTACTTTTTCTGCCGGCCAGTGAGGGTGGGCAGTGCGTAACTTTTCACTAATTTCGTCTCTCGTTGTCATGGTCTTGTACCTCCTCGGTTGTTATGTCTATTTCAGCAATAATTTCGTCTTGGGTTACAGGTGTCCGTTTGACGAAGACATAATCAGGTGCACCAGGCATAATTCGTGTGATGATGTCATCCTGTAGGACTTCATCCCAGAGTTCGTAGGCAGTGAAGCTCTCTTTGCGTTGACGAAGTCTTTGCTCTGCTCTTTGATCATAGCCGGCTTGACGAGTATCGACTGCTTGTCTTTTTGGATCAAGTTTCTCTCGACTTGTGACAATCAATTTTCCTTTGCGATAGGAGAGGGCTTTCTCTAGATCGCTGCTGAAGCACACGCCTTTGCCGACAGCGAGAGCACCGTCATAGGGGAGAAGTACGCCTTCTCTTTGGTAATCTCGTTGGGCTTGCTCGCTTAGTCCTCGATATAATGGTTCAGAGACGCCGTCGAGAAGCAGGGAGATTTTCTCTTTAAGTCGCTGTTCCGTGCAGGTGATGGTTATCATCACAGATTAACAAAAAGCAAAGTCTATATCAATATTTGTTGAAGAAATTTCTACAACAATTCGAAAGATTAATAAAGAACAAAGAGCTTTAGAGAAAGCATGGATATCTACCAAGAACCTTTATTTCGTGATTTAGAAAAACTGAATTTCAGTGTCAATGAGGCAAAGGTCTACATCACGCTGTTGCGTATTGGCTCTTCATTTGCCGGAGCGATTGCCAAAGAAGCGCATCTCGACCGCTCTAGCACCTATAATGCGTTGAAGTTATTAATTGAACGAGGAATTATTTCCACATTATTTGAAAATAAGCGAACGATCTATGTGCCAGAAGATCCAAAGAAGATCATGGATTACTTCCACGAGAAAGAAGCGATTGCCCAGAAGATAATTCCAACATTAAAAGCCCAATTTAATGTCCAGAAACCACAAAGTGCGGTAAAACTGTTTGTCGGCTACAAAGGATTGAAAACAATCTTTCAGGATATTCTTGATCACTGCAATGAGAAAGAGAGTTATTCGGTGATGGGATCGGAAGGGGAGTTTAGCAAAAAGATGCCTTATTACGCACCAATCTTTCAAAAAAGAAGAGAGTTAAAGAAAATTAAAACCAAAATATTAGTGCGAGAAGGACGGGAAGTTAAAAAGAATAACAAGTTCAACGAATATCGATATTTACCGTTAGATATTCCTTCTCCGGCAACGATTAATATCTACGATGATAAAGTAGCGATCATGATTTGGGAAGAAACAGCGCAGGGAATTGTCATCGAGAATGAAAAAGTGAATAAGACGTTTCAGAAGTATTTTGAATTGCTGTGGAACGTGGCGAAGAAGTAGGATTCTTTTTTTAAGTCAAAATAGTTATAAATCATACGTATTTATACGTATAAAATGCTCACTCAAAAAATACCAGCAGAAACGATTAACTTCTTCCGTCAGCAGGCAGAACAGAAGATAAAAACAGAAGGATGGGCAAAGCAAGGCAGAAATGCAGATGTGAAGAGAGAGAATTTTGTGCGCTGCTGGATTACGGAAGAAGCGTTCAAACAACTGCTCATTAAAGAAGGGAAATGGTTTCGCAACAGAGGATTATATTTTGGTGATGCATCCGGAGCAGGGGCTGATTTTGTAGTTAAGATTGATGGAAAGGAGATGAGTATTGGCTTGCGCAGTATTTCTCAAGATTCATTATTGAGATGGAAGAGTGTAGCCTATCCAGATGATCGCTTTCAACATGAGAAAGAGAAAATTGCCGATTATCATATTGGTTGTTATGAGGAAGATGGAATGGTATCGTTCTTAGGAATAATTGGAAAAGAGGAATTGCTGAAAGAGTTAGAGAAATCTGAGAGAAAATACAGTCCACAGAACCAGGAATATTTTAGGATTATTCCGTTGGAAAAGTTTGGGAGTGAATTGTTGGTAGAAGTTATCAAAAACCTAGAGAACTGCTGATCAACGGATTAATAATGATATTTCTGTAGAATAGGTTAACATTCTTGTCAGACGATGATACTGCATCTGGAGGGGAATTGAATGGATCTTTTTCTCAAAAGAATGATATTTCTGCAATAATCGATCTCGTTCTGGATAAAGCAAAAGTGCTTTCTCAAAAGCATTAGCCATGAAAAATTGAAATGCCTCCTGATAGACGTGACGAATTTCTTTAAGAAGAGCAAGTAGTTCTTTCTGTTCAAGAGGGCTGATCAGAACACAGAGATTGATAATTCTTTTTACTCTCTCTGCAACCATCCGCGCGTCAAGAACACGGATTAATGGGATTTGATTTTCTTTAGTAAATTTGCCTTCATCTAAGAAGCGACGAACTTGCATCACGAGAAGATAATAGAACTTCGTTGCGGTTTCTTCCAAGTCAACAAGAGAAGCGTGGTTATCTTCGAGAACATTATCAATCATATTCAACGATAAAAAATGCATGCGTTTCAGACATTCTTCGATAGACAATTCATCAATTTTAAAGCATTTGACAACGATTTTTGTGGACAGCTCTTCAATGATTTGGACGTTCATAAACTTTTTTAAGAACAAGTAGAGCAGCTGTTTCTGTTCAAGAGAGATTGTTTTAACCGAGAACAGGGTGATTGTCTCTCGACCGTAAAAATATTCTCTCAAGAAGCGGCGGGGAAAATGATCGTCAAAAGGAATACTGCTTTCTGTCGGTCTTTCTTTCTCAATAAATTCCGGAGCGATAGAGAGAGTTCCTTGTTCAGAAACATGAATTTTAACGATTGACCCCTTCTTGAGATGGAGTGTTCTTGCCCAACTCTTGGGAAGCGAGACGAGAAGAGATTTGCCGATTTCCTGGAGAGAGCGTTCCGTAGTGACCATATCAACTTGAAATAAGCCGATCTTCTTAAGCTTTTCGTCAAAATATAAACTTCTTTAAAGATTTATAGAAATAGTTTATATTCATCAGAGGAGATAGTAATTTTAAGAGCAGAAGATAGTGGAGGCAATCACGATGAATCTCGAACAAAAGACATTGTTTATTACAGGTAAATTTGATGATAACGGAGGAAGAGAATCAAAGATTGGGAACATCCTCTTTAAAGGAATGGATCTCACAGATACAATAAATTGTGAATACCACAATGGTGGTTCGTTTGCAGAATTAGAAACAATTGTGGACAGAGTTCAAGAGTATAATACGATCTACTGGTTCCCCGACATTACTAATGACAAAGTTAAATTGGTCAAGAAAATTAAAGAAAAAAATAACGCCTGTGTCTTAGTAACATCAAAGAGGAATACGGAGGGAAAATATTCTTTTGCCGACTTAGTTCATCATGCATTAGGAAATAAAAGCAATCTGTTTGTTGAAATTACGGAAGAAGGCGGGAGGTATCAGGGTAGAGTTATTGATCCACTAGGTAATGTCTTCTTGGATCACAATACAGATTTTACTCTTGTCGGAAAAGTAGTGGCAAAGCGCGCCAACGAATTATCAAGATACACGCGTATTGGCAGCAGACAAATCGGAGAGCGAAAAAATATTCCCACAGATAACGATTTTTTTCAAGTGATAAAAGAGTATGGTGAAACATTCCACAACTTGATTCACGCCCACCCCGATGCTGTAAATCGCTTCTTTGGAAATGCATCATTTCGCTGTGAACGCGGCTTTCCTTCATTTAAAGAAGGTAATCTGATCTACGTCTCACAGCGCAATATTGACAAGAGATCGATTAGTTCAGACGGATTTGTCGCTCTTGATACAACAATTCCCGTACAATACTACGGGGATCGTAAACCGTCTGTTGATTCACCAATTCAAGTGGCATTGTATAATTATTATCCCAATGTAAAATATATGCTTCATGGCCATGCCTATGTGCAAGGCGCACCTTTCACAAAAAATGTTGTTCTTTGTGGGGCTCTGGAAGAGGCAGAAGAGATTATTGCCCTCTTTCCAAATCCTGAAACGGTTAATGTTGCAGTGAATTTAAAAGGCCATGGATCGTTGTTGATGGTTAATGATGTACGAGAATTAGAAAATATTCCCTACGTTGCCCGTCCAACACCGGATATCCACGATGATTATGTACAGAGGGTACGACCATGAATGATACGACCACAAATAAAGTTAGTATACCTAAAATTGATATCCATTGCCATACAACACCACGTAAATTAAAAGATGTCATTCCAGAATCCGCCACTCTTGATGCGATTAGAGAAAAAATGGAGGAGTATGGTATTGAAAGAACAGTTGTGCTGGCGTCGTACTTTCCACATAAAGGATCAGGGATTAGTAATTATCGTCTTTGGAACTGGATTCGCGATCGTCCTGAATTTGCGATGTTTGGTAGTCTTGATACAGAACATTATTTTCAACAGGGATATAATGAATTGGAAGAACTTGCCGATGCTGGGAGACTATCTGGAATTAAAATTTACACCTGTTATCAGAACATTGATTTATCGTCAGAGAAGATGGGTAGTGTTGGAAAATTGGCCGAGAAATTTCACTTGCCATTGATGTTCCATGTTGGTTATTCGTATTCAAGCATGAGAACAACGGGAGAGATCAGTATCGCTAATCTCATAAAACCAAGTGATGTCGGATTATTTGCGGAAAAATATTCAACAGTACCCGTAATTATTGCTCATATGGGTGAACCGTTTCTTGATGAGCTTCATGAAGTGATTAACAAACATCCCAATGTGTATACTGAAACCAGTGGCCTGATTGATTCTAAGTTTGGACAAGAAGAACGAGAAACAACAGTCTTGGAGATTAGACAATATCTCGAAAAATGTGGCACCGACAAACTGCTCTTCGGAACGGACTTTCCAGTTCAGACACATGAAGATTCATTGTACATGTTAGAGAAAGCGCTAGAAGGATATTCAGAAAAGGATAAGAAAGATATTTATTATAATAACGCGCGGAGGGTATTAAAATGGTAAACCGGAAAAACGACGATTTGCAAGTGAAAAAAGTAGGTGAACATCTGCAAGGAAAAAGTATTGCACTCTGCATTAGCGGAGGTATTGCGGCAATTGAAGCGCCGAAGATTGCTCGTCATTTACGAAGATATGGGGCAGAAGTACGAGCCTATGTTTCTCCAAGTACCTATGAATTCGTAGGAAAAGCGGCGTTGGAATGGGGTACAGGCCAGGAAGTAGTAGATAGACTGAGCGGGATGGCAGAACATATTTGTCTGGATGATCTTGTTCTTGTTACGCCGGCAACACTAAATACTGTTAACAAAATGTTTTCGGGAATTGCTGATAATCCAATGATGACGCTGATCGGAAGCGCATTAGGAAAAAAAGTGCCAGTGTACATTGCGCCGACGATGCACGAATCGATGTATCAAAATCCTTTTCTATTAGATAATTTAGCAAGAGCAGAAAAATATGGAGTTCATGTTTTCGCGCCACGGATCGAAGAAGGAAAAGCAAAGATGCCACATATAGACACCATCGTTGCGGCAGTCTGTAGAGAATTAAGTAACGGACCATTAAAAGGGAAAAAGATGCTTGTAACAGGAGGTCCGACGGCAGGGAAACTCGATGATGTTCGCAGACTTACGACAATCTTTTCGGGAGAGCTGGGGGTATTAATAGCCAAAGAAGCATATCTTCGAGGGGCAGATGTGAAATTGCTTTTGGGAAAAACGAAGATGCCAATCCCAGAATATCTTCCTTTGCAATTCCACGGAGATTACGAAGAATACCGCCAGAATGTCTTTGCAGAATTAGAACGAGGCTACGATATTGGCATCTTCTCAGCAGCAGTGGCAGATTATATTCCATCAGAAGTATACCAAGGGAAGATTCCTTCGCAAGGAGAGCTTAAATCAATCCCCGTAAAACAAACAGCAAAAGTGATTGCAGAAGTACGTCAACGTTTTCAAGAGTTATATATGGCTACGTTTAAGTATGAATGCGGCCTCACAAGAGAAGAACTATTAGCGATTGCGCGAGGACGCGTGGAACGAGGATATCAACTTGTCGTTGCTAATAGAGGTGAAGATATGGTCGGAGGAGAACATAAAGCGTATATCGTTGGTAAAGAAGAAGTACTTGCTGAACCGTGGTCAAAGCGTGAAATCGCCCAACAATTAATGGGAGTGATTGGCAGTGAATATGGGAAAAGATGAAATATTTGGGAGAATTATTTTAAAGTACGTCTGAAAAAGAGAAGAAATGCGACAACTTCCACCCTTTTCCAGCAAAGTATTCCTCGCGCCGATGGCCGGCGTATCTGATCCGGCTCTGCGCCTGCTCTGTAAAGAATTAGGGGCAGGACTGGTTGTGACGGAGTTCACGAATATTCATGCGATTGTAGCGAAGGAAGCGCAACTGCACAATATTTCCGAGTTCATTGAATTTTCTCCGCGAGAGAGACCGTTGTCGGTGCAATTGTTTGGTTCTGATTTGGAAGCATTAGAGAGAGCCGTGAAGATTGTCTCGCCGCACTTTGATCTTATTGATTACAACATGGGCTGTCCCGCTCCGCACGTTACGGAACAGATGGCCTGTTCTGCTCTGCTGCAACATCCCGATTTGACGCGGCATATTTTTCGCACGATGGTTAACGCCACAGATAAACCGGTGACGGTAAAGATTCGCGCCGGGATTTCGACGCCGGATCGCTTTCTCGAAATTGCACGGATTGCAGAAGAGGAAGGTATTTCGATGATTACGTTTCATCCTCGGACCGTAAAGCAGGGTTATTCGGGGAAGTCTGATTGGTCTTTGATTAAAGAATTGAAAGAGAATGTTTCGATCCCAGTTGTTGGAAACGGCGATATTGAAACGCCGGAAGATGCGCTGCGGATGTTGAATGAGACTGGCTGCGATTATGTAATGATTGGGCGAGCGGCAATGAAGAATCCGTCTATCTTCAAACAGATTAAGCAGTATTTAGAAACGGGGAAGTATGATCAGGTTTCAGATGGAGAGAGAATGGAAGCGTTCTTTCGTTATTTGGAGTATACAAAATTGTATCCAACGATTCGCTTTGTCAATATTAAAATGCAGGCGATGAATTTCACGCGAGGAATGAAAGGGGGGAAGGGAGTAAGGGAGAAGTTGAGGACGGTGAAAGATGAGGGAGAGTTGAGAGAAGTGTTAATGGTTTTGAGAACAGAAAATAATTTATAATGTTTACTGATTCTTTAGTTGATGTATAAAATTCTCACGACAGAAGAATTTGATAAAAGATATGCTAAGTTAGACTACCAACTACAAAGAGAAATTGCCAAAGAGATCGACCAACTGGAAGAAAGTCCGTTTTCAGGAAAACCATTAGGATATCCTTTTTTTAGAGAGAAGAAACTCAAAGACTATCGAATTTATTATCTAGTCTATGAAGAGCATGTTGTCGTCTTTATTATCACAATTAGCACAAAAAAAGACCAGCAGAAAATAATCGATAAGATTAAAGTGTTAATACCCTATTATCGAGAAGAGATTAGAAAAAAGATTAAGAACTAGTTTTTTTCCAAGGTTTGATTCTTCCAGCTTTAATATCTTCAAGACCGCGAACTAAAGAAAGTAATAGGTTCTCATCGGTTGCTGCTTTCTTCTTGAGGAGGTTATATTCTTCTTTGGGAATGGTTATTGTTTCCATGAACTCTAGAAAGAGGGTGTAGTTTATATATTTTCCTTCTATTTTAACTGGGAAAAGTGTCTCTTTATTTCTTCTATCGCGTTATTAATATCATCATTCTCAACTTCAAACTGATACTCGAAATTCTTCAACGTGTTAGCATACAGAGGATCGTAATAAAATTCTAATAGGATCTTAATCGCATCAACATATTTCTTATGATCGAGTAACGAAGCAATCTCCTCTTTCTGTTTATTGTTGATGACACGCGAGAGGCTAAGGGTTATTTCTTTTATTTTCTGCACGTCTTCTGGGGAAGTGATGTATTCTTTGGCTGCTTCTTCTGCGCGGCGTTCAATACTTCTCGTGACTTTGACGTGAATACCGGACATCATTGCTTTCCAAACTACGTCAGGAATGATAACATCACCAATTCTCCTGCTCTCTCCTTCGACAAGAATGAATTTTTCAGAGTTGAGTTGATCTAATCTTTGGAGCATGAGATTCTCAAACATCTTCTGTGAGCGTGGTTGTAACCCAATCGCACCATAAAGACTGCCACGATGCTGAGCTAAGCCTTCGAGATCTAAAGAGTGTTGAAATTGTTGGAGAAGCTGTGTTTTCCCGGTACAAGTTAAACCCCATAAGACAACAAACTTTGGGTTTATTTGATAATGATATAATTTCTCTTTGGTGTAGGCGCGGTACGATTTGTAGCCGCCGGCTAATTGTCTTACATTGTAGCCGAAAGATTCGAGAAGAGAGACGACGGTGCGTGAACGCATCCCGCCGCGCCAACAGTAAACAATAATTTTTTCTGTTTTGTATTTACTTGTTTCTTTGATAAATTCTGGCATTTTCTTAGAGAAGAATTCAATTCCTTGCTCGATCGCTTTCTCTTGCGAGACTTGTTTGTAGACAGTTCCGACAACGGCGCGTTCTTCGTTGGAGAGAATGGGTAGGTTGATAGCATTGGGTAAATGATCTTCTTGAAACTCTTTAGGCGTTCTCGTGTCTAGAAGAATGATTTTTTTTTCTTGAAGTAGCTGCTCGACGGAGATGGTTTTGACCATTGATAGTTAAAAAAGAAGATTATTGTTAAAGGTTTGTGTGAAAATGTTACTTTCCCAAATAAGACGACCTCCTCTTCATCAACCATCCGACCAACGGAGAAAGAGGACGCAGCAATGGTCTGATGAATCTATTTTGATGTTCTAGTTCAGCACAATATTCCTCAAACGAGTGTTGTTGATATTGCAATAACTGCTGGCTTTCAGTGGTATCCATCCAATACGAATAATAGGGTTCTGTGGTAAATGCCTCGAATGGGGGAAGAGATAAACCGATCGACTGAAAAACACGACCAAGATATTGACCATAGGTTGTTAGACAAGATTCGTCTCCACCAATTAACAATGTTTTCTTTTGGATGGATTCATCGTTAATACTATTGGTGAAGGCTGCGGCTCCATCTTTTGGATGAAGAAAATGAATTTTAGTATCGAGTGGAAGATCATAGAAAATGGGATCGATTTTAAACTGAAGAGGAGGAGGAATAACACCAAGACGAAGAATCGACCAATTATTTAATTCTGCTTTGATATACTCTTCACAGCGAATTTTATGAGAGGTGTAATGATCGCTGGCGTCTACATGATTATTAATGGTACGCAAAGAGTTCCGGTCTTGATTTCGCCCATACACCGATACAGAAGAGGCAAAAAGTAAATGTGGTCGTTGACGTTGTATTTGAATGACATCAACGATATTCTTTGTACCTTGAAAATTTACTTGCTCGGCGAGATCTGGATTTCTTTCACTGAGCGGAGGAATGAGAGCAGCGAGATGAATTACAACCTCGGAATTTTTAATGGGATCTTTGAGATTATCATAGCGCGTAATATCACCCCAGACAAGACGGACTTTTTCTTGATATCGATAAGCGTGTTTTCGATTTGCTTTGGTTGGCAGATCAAAACAGGTGACTTCATGACCGCGTCGAAGAAGTTCGTCTAACGTATATTTGCCGAGATTGCCAAACGCGCCGGTGAGAAGAATGCGGGACATTTACGGAAGAGTGTTGCAAAAGTTTTTAATAGTTGTGGACAGAGAACAGAAAATGGATTTGAAAGAAAGATTGGAAGACGCAGTTCTAGCGAGAAGGAATTTAAATCATTATTCTATTTATGATCTCGGAGCAGGGGTTGTGGGAAAGCGCTGCCATGATGAAGACAAAGCACGGAATGAATATCATTACGGAACATTTCTAAAAGAACAAGGTGTGGCTGTTCCAAAGATGCATGAGATAGTTCAATACACGGAAAGGATACTTAAAGGGGAAGTCATTACTTGGTTTATCATCATGGAGCGAATAGAAGGAGGGAATATATCTAGTCTTCGAAATGCTCAGCGCCGAGAAGCAGAACGACAATACCGTCGAGAACTAGAGAAAGTGTTAGATTTGGGAATTTGTCCCGTTGATTCTGATTATGGAGGAAATTCTTTGTTTTGTGAAGAGAGTGATAAACTTTATCTCATTGACTTTGAATGTTGGCATAATCCAAAAAATAGAGAGGAATTAAATCAGTTCTATCGAAGAATACGAAGAGATTTTTTAATCTTTAAGTCATAATATAAAAATAAGCCCCGCAGGGCCCGTAAAAAAAAGAGGTGTGTTTGAATATTGTTCTTGAATATCCCCATTAATAAAGTAGTTACGCAACAGTCATAAAGAAGAAGATATAAGAAAATAGTAGCATAACCTTTTTAAAGCAACAACGTTGTTTCTACTCAAAGATAGAAAATAGGAGGGGTTTTTTTCATGTTCAGGTTATTTTATACTCCAGATTGGTTTAATGGACTTGATCTTGTGTTTGACACTGTTAGTTTACTTATCGCGCTAATGATCGCTGCCTACAGCTGGCGAGTCTATAAGATACACAGAGAAAATAAGTATGGTTACTTCTCATTTTCATTTATTCTTATCGCTTTAGCGTTTATTTCCAAGATAATCATGGAAGGGCTACTTTATTATGCTCCTCTGCGTAATGCCGCAACAAGTGTGCTTGTACCAGTAGTAGGAAAAGCGGCAACAGGAATAAACTATTCTAGCCTCTTCTTCAGAAGCGGATTCTTTATTTCAATGATTACAATGCTCGGTGCATGGTTGTTGTTGTTCTTTATTTCACAAAAAAAAGAAGGACGATTAAAGAAGTATTATGAAGTGAGCCAAATTGCTCTCTTTGTCTATTTATTGTTATTGATTTCATTAGTAAGCAACTTCAAGTACGAAGTGTTTTATCTGACCAGCGCAGTAATTCTAGGAATGACGGTGTTAAATTATTACAAGAATTATTTGAATACGAATAAGAACAAAAATGCCTGGAGAGTAATGGTGGCATTCCTCTTTTTCCTGTTTGCGAACTTTGCATTCATCTTTGTCTTTCTCAACGCGAGATTGTATGTGGTTGGAGAAATCTTGATGTTAGCCGGCTTCCTGCTATTGATGAGAACGTATGCGCGGATTCAACGCGGGCAGAAGAGAGCATTTGCATCTACGACCGTAACCCAAAAAGTCCAGCAAAAGATAGAGAAACCAAATAAAACACACAAAGTGCCATTTCCAAAACCACGAAAACGGGTGGTTAACTAATGTCAAATAGACGGTCACGATTAGAATTAATCTTTGATATTTTATTGGCGATTCAGAACAAAGGCGGAAGAATTAAGCCAACACACTTGATGTATAAATCAAATCTGTCGCACAAACTGCTCAACGCCTATATGGATGAGCTTATTGAACGAGAATTGATTCGAGTGGAAGAAGAAATCGCCAAGAAGAAAATGAAGAGTACCAAAACGGTGGCAATCACTGACAAAGGATTAAGTTTCTTAGCAGAGTTTAGAAGAATGCGCGAGTTTACGGATGCATTTGGGTTGTAAGGGGGTTTCACAATGAGAGATGGAGACTTGGATAAATATAAAGGACAAATAATTTATGTGGATACTGCCGGGATGGGATATGTCGGGGTTTTAAAAGATTTTTACAGAGAGACTTCTAACCTGTATGGATCCAAAGCAATACTAGAGCCAGCGAAATTAGTTCCCCATACAGAAGGGGTAGGATTGATTTATAGTGATCTTCGAGGGATCAAAAGATTTGAAGAAGATTATTCAGGAAGAGCAGAGATTTCTCTAGAGAGTATTATCGCTGTTTTCTCAATGCCAAAAGATAAATGAGAATAAATTTAAGATTAACTATCATCCCATGAAACCACACGCTGTCGAACATTATCTTGGACAATTCGTCTATGTTGATCTTGGAAGAAGTGGTTATGTTGGTGTGGTGAAACAAGTACTAGATTATTCTAAAACAGTTATTCTCTATCCGGCGCAACATCTTAGCTTAGATGAACGAACACCTTCTTTGATCAGAATGAAGTTAGCGGGAAGAAGTCTTGATCCTCAACAAAGTCTGAGGACGGAATTAGATTTGGATGATATTGTGGGAATTAGTACGCTACCTCCAAAAGAGAAAGACGACTAGAGAAGAGAAATAATTATTAATCTCAATGAATACACTACAAGAAAAAGAAATGAGGTCATAACTATGCCAAAACAAATGTATGAAGGAAAGGGAGATACTTTAGTCAGTGCGTTGAACAGCTTATCTGAAAGTATTGGAGCGAATTCACTTCCAAAAGTAGAAGAAATGCGCTACCGTGTCGATCTTGTATCAGCAGATCAGAAGACGCGTTATTCTTCAGGTGCTCAAGAAACATATGAACTGGCGTTAGATGCAGCCAGAGAGAAAGTTACGGATGTAACTCAAAGACCGCATTATACGACGGAAGTGTTTGTTACTGGAAAATATGATGTTCAAAGAAAACCAGACACACCACGAGCTTCTGGCGCAGCGCCAAGCGAAAGAAGAACGCGTGATATTACAGGATTATTTTAGTTTTGAGAACAGTTTATTTTTTTATTTTTTCCATATTTAAAATTCTGGAAGTGATAGTTGTTTCTGCCAACAATGACTCATCCATTTCCCGAAGAAAGTGTACAAAAAGAGTATGAGCAAATGGAACTCTTTAAAACTGATAATCCCAAATGCAAAGCGTTACAAGGAGCAGAAGCAATCGTCAGAACTTTTAAGGGCGAAGGTGTTTACGGATTTATTGATAACCTACGCACGGGATTGTATGCACCGTGGCCGCATGAACGATACGACCAAAACATTGCACGTCTTAATTGTACGACAATCATCCCGAGGATTTATCTCTGGACAGAAGCGTTAGGATACAAACCGCAAATCGTGCAATTTCGTGACTGGCGAGAACTGAGCAGCAAGAAAGATGAAGATAAGCCTCGAGCTAACTCCCATTTCGCGCTAATTATCGATGTCGGAAAGAAACACCCCTATCTTCTTGATCCGTTCTGGGGAATATGTAATCCGATTGTGGAACAAACGCCAACGAGGATGAGATTAGAAAAGAATAAAAGTTATAGAAAGAGAAAGAGGGAGTATAGCGCACTGTGGGAATATTCTCCTGAAGAATTTGCAACGATGATTGATGAATTACATGATCCAGCACAATCATTGGAAATGCTCGCCTGCGGACAGAAAGTTGATGGCGGTCTTTTTTTAGCAAAAGAGGTTGGCTGTCCATTAATGATCTATTACGACACGCAACCGAATCGGGTAAGAACGAGACTAGAAATTCCACAAGCGGCAATTACAGATAAAGTAGTTTTTTGTAATCTAGAATACGATAAAAATGGAAATGTAGAAAAAACGTC
>Ga0209514_10000497_pt1 | contig 79737 bp, 66 predicted proteins | sample Subgrocontami58m_FD_187452 | JGI IMG/M metagenome (GOLD analysis project Ga0209514, IMG submission 187452) | Subsurface groundwater microbial communities from S. Glens Falls, New York, USA - GMW37 contaminated, 5.8 m (SPAdes) (version 3) | ecosystem: Environmental > Aquatic > Deep subsurface >... | reverse complement strand
AATCACTCCACGCACGTCTGCATTCGAAACGGTTCTCGGCGTCGCCCGCATTAAAGCGAGCGCCTCGATGAGGTTCGACTTGCCCACGCCGTTCGGGCCGATGAGCACGTTGAGGTTCTGCATTTCGAGAGCGGGTGTGTCCGGACCGAACGAGAGCAGATTGCCGGGCTTAATCCGCCGCAAAAGACCAGGAATTGTCGTTGCACTTTCTTTCATTTCGCGCGTTCGGCTGCATATCCTAGCAAGCCCGTTCTCCCCGGTATAGGTCAGTCTTTTGCCTGTGGATTTCCGAGTACGTACGCGGCAGCCAGCAATGTCTCAGAAAATTTCGCCTCGTTTTGGATCATCAGCCCCGCGCCCCTGACCAGCACCAACGAGAGCGCGAATACCTCTAACGCTCAGTCGCAGCGGATGTCAGGCGTTCCAGTCAGCGAGCGATGGGAATTTGTCCGGCAGTAAGCCGATGAGGCTCTGCAGTCGGGCACGATCCTCTCTCTCTAAATCGATTGACGTGAGGATGTCCTTTCGCGTCGGGCTTCCGCCGGTTGATGGGGCGGACGCTAAAGCCTGCTGAAGTCCCGCGAGAAACTGGAGGAACCAAAGCAGAGTTCGGCGTGAAACCTCTCTGGCCTTTCGGAGATGCCCAAGCCAAGCCTCTGGGGGGCGTTTGCCATGAACCAAGTCACAGCGTAGGTCATATAATTTCTTGAAACACTTCTTGAGGTCTTCTGGTTTCTCGTTTGTCTCCTTCAAAATGTTCGAGAGGCGGGAAGCGAGCCGTTCTGTGAGGCCTGGTTGCTTTTCCCCGATCAAAGCCTCAATTACAATCATGTGCCACAGCAATTGCTCGATTCCTTCGGTGAAGAATGCCTTTGTGAGATAATCGAGTGCCAACTCAAAGAACTGCCATCCGTTTTCCTTGGTTTTGAGACCGGAGAGGATCTCATGCCATCTACAAACGAACTTTTTGAACGACTCCGTCTCCCCAGGACTAAGATTAACTTCGCGGAAGGGGATTTCGACATCACCCTCATCGCCGCGGACAAACTCGGTCTTCAACATCGATAAATCAGGAGACCTCTTCGGTGGTTGCAGCAGGTTGTCGCTGATCTCGAAAGCAACCGGGAGCCGGAATCCTTGCCAGCCTTCGGTTTTGTGATTTGCCAGAGAGTTTTTTCCACGAGCCAATTCTTCGCTGTCCATGGCTCTGAAAGAATCCGTCGCCCAATCATAAAGCACCAGAGCTCGAACCGGACGCCTAAAGATTTCAGAGATCTGACTGAACTGAACCCTCACCGTCGCCCCAGGTTCGGCCGGAATGTGGTAGTCCATTTCCGTTTTTTCCGCGCGTTTGCGGTCGACGCAGGTGATGAACCAATACTCTTGCAGACGATTCAGATCGAGTGTCGCTTCGGGATAGAAGATGGAATTGTTTCGATTCGAGACGATGCGTTCAAGCTCGGAGGCGGTAAATGTTCGGATTCCAAATTCACGAAAATCCATGTCTGCTTCTGAGAAGGACACGCCTTCCATGAGAGCAAAATGAGTAACTTGCTCAGTCTCTTGTCGACAGGCACGGAAGAAGTTTTCGCAGAGAGAATCCTGGTCCACCGGCTTGTGATCAAATGCGTCGAGATAACAGCTTGAGCGCCGGAAGAAATGGCCGACGGACCGTTGCCAACACTCCACACGAATCCGCTCGGCTACCAAAACCCATTCGTTCTCAACTTTTGCGCTTTTGGCGATGGGCGACTCTGTATCAAACGCATGCCGCGCGGCCACACCGAGCTTCCTGAACTCCTGCGTCTCTTCGAGGCGCTCCACAGTTCCGCGCACAGCTGACGACTCGTGCAAGTGGAGAGGCTTTCTGGAAGAATCGGACCGTACCTCCTGGAAATCTGCCACAACTCGTTTCAAATAGTTGAGAAACAAATCACGCATGGGTTCGTCCATAGCCGGAGAATAAAGCAATCGACCTCGCGTGAACAGCTAGGCTCGCGGGGCGACACCCTTACGTTTAGATCCCTAACCCCGGGATTGGTGATGTACTTTCTCCCCGGGTGATCGCTTAAGCCGTAATGAAAATAGAGAGCCTAACCCGGGTCCTGCCCTTGACACACCGAGGAAATCCTTCGCCTGTTGCGCAAGTATCCGCTCTGCCGATGGCCTTGGGCTGTGGTCAGGGGAAGGCGGGATTTTTCAGCGGTTGCCGGAAGGCGAATCGAATATCGCCACGTGATTGGGGGCACATCCAAACGTTTTGGTCTTTGACGCGGAAGAGTCCCGGTCTTTTCGCCTTGTAGTGTGCGCACCTATAAACCAAGTTTACTCGGCACTGTTCGCGCGAGTTGCGTGAGGGAACTGCTCTTCCGAGACGTCGCTGGCCAAACGATCATTCAGGTTTTTGAAAACCCACAAAACGGGCTGCTCGGTCCAGTGATCAGTTCTGGAAACATCATCGCCGGGGCCAATTCATCCTGGGACGAATCCGCCGGTGAATTTTCCTTTTGTGTTCACCCCTTCGTTCCCGTTCCGCGCAGTCAGAAATTCTTTCCAAGTCCGCTTTGACCCATAGCGCGCGAGACGTCTCTCAGATTTGCCCGCGAATGACGCGAAGCACGCGAAATCCATAAAGATTTTCGGAATATTTGATTTATGGAAGTTTACCGACCGCTTGGTGGCCATTGCTGCTGCACACCATCGGCTCGCTTGGATTCACCCGTTTGGCGATGGCAACGGCCGCGTCATCCGGCTCCAATCCCACGCGCAGCTGATTCGCCACGGCATGGCCGGGCACGGCCTGTGGACAATGTCCCGCGGACTGGCCCGTTGGCGCCAGCGCTATTACGCCTGCCTCGAAGCTGCCGACCAAGGCCGTCGCGGCGATCTCGATGGTCGGGGCAATCTCTCCGACGCGGCGCTGGCCGATTTTTGTGTGTTCTTCCTCGAAACGATGCTCGACCAGATCCAGTTCATGAGCGGCCTGCTCGGCCTGGCTTCCCTGCGCACGCGGGTGGAACGTTACTTCCAGTTTCAAGCCCTGCACCTCAAGCGCTATCGCGAAGAAATCATGCGCGTGGCGCGCACACTCGTGGACGAAGGCGAAATTTCCCGTTCCCGTGTAAAGGAAGTTACTGGCAAAGCCTCCACCGTCTCGGTTGAAATCATTAAATTAGGACTCGAGGAAGGTTACTTTGAAACGCCCAGCCCCAAAGGCCCGTTGCGCGTCGCCTTCCCGGCGAAAATTCACGAGTTCTACTTCCCGCAACTCTTCCTCGATCTGCCTGTCGAACCACCGGCCGAGAGGACCGCATGATCACCAACAGATTTGTTCTCCTGTCTCCGACAGCATGGGTTCGGCATATGACAGCGAGGCGGCGCAGCCAGGGCTGAGAAGGCTTATGAGCTTTCCCTGGGGCAGAGTGTCGAATTGCTGATCGATGCGAGGGTGCCGTCGCAGCGGTGTGTCGATTGCGAGATTTGTTGCCGGCGAAATCAGCGTCGAGTGCGAGCCGGGTGAAGTTTTGTCACTCGACTTGCTGACGGGCGGGATGTGAACCAGGCGGCCCTCGCAGTTGCCGTTCTATCGCATTGAACCTAAATCCGGACGTTGAAACCACGAAAAGAACGAAAGACACGAAAGCAAACAATCATAGGAAGCACTCGCACTGAATCTTGAATGTTGAGATTTGACCCCGACGAGACTCAGGCCTGACTGGGAGGTTCAACTCCGCCCTCGCGTCGCGGAAACGCTATGAGAAGCGACTGAGAGAACAGAAATCTGAATGCGAAAAGCTTCGACGCGTGTGCGAAATGTTGAATGTTGAGATTTGACCCGAATGCTTTCGTTCAACCATGAGTGTAGTTGCTGGCTCCGCTTCGCTCCGCAGCAATACACCCTTTAATCTTAGCTCCGCCATCAGTCTGCACCTCAACCGCGTCAACAAACCTTGGAAAGTCAGGAAATGTGTGGGCGATGGGAACATCATATCTCCTGGCAGGTTTCACCCAAAACGGAACAATCGGCCGCCCGTCTGGCAGCATGATCCCAGAACTGACCACGGGCGATGCATCGGGACACCTGATCAATCTGATGGCCAGGTGATTCAGGCAAATGGCGAAGCTGAACCCATCCTCATGCTGCTGGTAAGGATGGAAATATCCTCCGTTCCACACCGGGAATCCTTTCTTGAGGCTTGCATGGAATGCTGGCTGAATCACGTGCCCCAAACAGAGGTGGAAATCATCCGTCAGCATGCCATCCCTAGCCATCCCCCGAAGTCCGTCAGGAACCGCTTGTGTCTGTCCTTTCGGTGTCGCTCGCTCAAATACTACAGCGGTCTTAATCATCCAACGCACGAGGTGGTCCGGCTCGACCCGTAGAACCTCGATCATCTCATCGGCAGGCACGGGCCAGTCTCGCTCAACCAGAAAACCGAGACGCTTCTGGAACCACTGCTCAAGCAGGCTCATCCAACCTGTGTTGCACGCCACACAGACCTGACGCGTCCTGAAATGATTGGCTCGGGTCTTCGGAAAGGCTTTGATGCCCTGCGCCTCGACGAACTTAGCAGCGTGAAACTCTCGGTCTCGGACTTCCATCCGCTTGGTCAGCCATTCTGGCATAACGTGCTCACGACTATTGGCACTCTGGCTGCAGAACAGGCACGTTCTTTTGTGAGGCGTGTTCATGTTGAGCTAACGCTCCGGGTCACCGACCGCCGCCCGGACGATGACGTCATGAGGACGACGAGCCTCGAATAACTGGGCTCTCAGGCCGAAGCCGAGAGCGGGGCGGCGGTTCGTGCCGAGTGTCTTGTTAGGCGTTCGTGTCATGGCTCTCTGTACTCTTCGCGCCCGGAGGATACAATCTCACGCCGCCTGGCTTGGGAACAATACGGCCATCGAACACCTCCGCCTCTCTGGAATCCTTGAAAATCTGCTTGCCACTCCTGTAAGCGCGTACGAGCTCGTCATCTGCGCGTCGGCGAAGGAGTGACTGATGCCACAAATCCAATGCGTAGAAAACGCCGGTCCTCGCGTCCTGTGAACGCCAGTAGTACCCAAAAACCGCGGCGGCGATCGCAAGTCTGAACACGCAAACTCGCGACCAGCCGCCGTCGTCCTCGTAACGCTTCACACTGTAGCAGAGGATCACTAATGCAGCGCCCACAAAGATCAGATGCACAATGTCAACGACGCCCAAATAGAATGAGTGCTCCCGATTCAAATCCGTGTTCTCGCTGAACTGGTTCATGGCCGTTGGCTCGAGCTCAGTCTGGGCCGAACCCTCACTCGGGTCCAGCCCCCGACTGCCGAAGCCGGTCCAGGTCAATGCTCACTTCATCGTCAATCTGCAGTTTCCGCGAAAAGTCCACATCTAAAACGACGGTCTCCACTGGAGCGCCCTCTGACTTTCGCTCGAACAGCTCCCATGCGTACCTTTTGTTCGGAACAATTTGGCGCGGTACGACGTGGCGAACGACAATTCTGTCCTCCCCAAATCGCAAGCTGGCCAACTCGTACATTTTCTTCAGGATCGGATTGTTTTCTATAGTGTTATGGTAATCGCTCATACTGTGGGCACTTCCGCCTAGCGCAAAACGAGAGCGACCGCGGCGGTGAAGGCGCTCAACTCTCCGGGATCAATGTTACTCTTCATCGGTCACTCCGAAACTGGACGGCTCGCCGCGGTTCGTCTCCACCGCCTGATCGGCTCTGGAACTGTGGATTTCACGAATCTCCTCGACCTCATAGGGCGTGCTCCGCAAATGCGCGATTCGGTGGCAAGTCGGGCACAACGAAATGAGATCATCAATGGAGGTCTCGGTCACGCCTGAATCCGACAAGGGAGTTTTGTGATGAACCTCAATAACAAACCTCGATCCGATCTGAAGACGGAAGCCACAGGCCTGACAACAATAATCATCCAGCCGCTTCCGCTCCTCTGCCAACGCCAGATTTCGCGAGCGAGCGAGGATTGTCTAGTCTCTCTCGTATCCCTCCAATGCGCGAGGATCGCCGAGGTCAAAAAACTCCATCCGTCTAAACTCGACCCATCCCTCTGAAAAACTGACCGCGGTCTTTTCCCATCCGGCACGCAACCAGAGATGCGCCCAAACATGGCTGTCCGCTGTGCGTGAATTGGCCCACCATGCGTCATATTTCCGTGCGCTCTCCGGGAGTGGCGCATCGATCAAGGACTCAATGTCGGCGAACGTAAGCAGAAGCCGGTCTGACTTGTGCTCATGCAGATAGTCCGCGAGTTTTGAGTACTTGCTCATGTATGTGTGACCGCTCGCGCCGAACGATAGAACTCAGCCACGCCAGATCGATTCACGCCAACCGCGAAGTGGAAACGGAGGCGCAATCCGGCGTTGGCTGCAGTGATTTTGTTAGCTTCGAACATCACAAAATGCCGCATCGCTACGTGGCTCCGGAACGGGCAATCCCTCCTCGCGAAGACCCTCCAGGTGGAACTCGATCGCCTCACGCATATTCACCTCGACCTCCCCGCGTGTGCCGCCGGTGGAAACACACCCGGGCAAATCAGGCGAGTAGGCAGAGAAACCGGTCTCGGTCGGCTCGATTACAATCAAATATCGGCTCATTTTAATCCTGCTTGTTTCAAAATACTGTTCACTGTGCCAGGAGCAAGATCATCTCCGGGACGCCCAGGCACCGTAACCAGGCCGCGCTTCGTGCCGTGCCGGTATTGATGATGGCTGCCTCGCGTCCGCACCCAATACCAACCATCCTCCTCGATCCACCGAAGAATCTCCCGTACCTTCACGAGCGGGATAGTGGCAGAGACCGCCGCTCAACGCAACCGCCCGTCGGAGCTAACGCTCCCGCTCAGGCACGCCGGGCCAATGGTATGGTGTTCGATTGCCAATCGAGGGGCGATCCGGCGTTGCCTGCAGCCGGTTGGTTGTTATACGATGCGTCAATCGGTGACCAACTGCCGAGGCTGAGCTGACCACGAAACACACGAACGACCCGAAAAATACGTGTGGCTCCTCGCTCAGTGCGCCATGAACTCCTCCTGTTCGTGTGTTTCGTGTGGTTCGTGGTTCATGCAGACTCCACCGTATGACATGATTAGACGGCCGAACGTTATTTTGCCAGGCAACGAGATTAGGAACCCGGCGAGGAGATATCCTCATCGCGCCGTCTCCGCCGCGCGCGCCGGCGCCGGTGCGGCAATGGCGCGAAAGGCTCGAAAGGGAACTTTGATTCAATCCACTATTGTCGGAGAGACGCCTTCGAATTAAGGTTCTTGCGATGGCTTGCGGTAAGACCACACGAGGAAACCACCCGGTGCGACGCCTGACCCGTATTCTCTTCTCGTTCGTCCTCGTCGCGGTGGCCGCTGGGAAGTGCCAGGCGGGCGAAGCGATTGCTGCCGAACTTGCAGAGAGGATCGATCAACAGATCGACGCGCGGTTGAGCAGCGAAGGAGTGCGAGCAGCAGAATTGGCGGACGACGCCGAATTCGTGCGACGGATCTATCTCGACCTCCACGGCACGGTGCCAACGCTCGAACAGGTCAAGCGCTTTCTCCCCGATGCAGAGCCAAACAAGCGGGCACGGCTCATCGACTCGCTGCTCGCCGACTCACGGCACGGCCAATATCTGGCTGACATCTGGCAGGGCTACTTGATTTCGCCGCTCGCCGATGATTCGACGAAGCGAGCTGAGCGGTTCCGCCACTGGCTCGCCGAGCAGTTCAATACGAGGAAGTGGGACCAGATCGTCACCGAGTTGATCACCGCCACCGGAAAGATGGAGGACAACCCCGCCGTGACTTATCTGATCGAAGGCCGGCTGCCGCGCGCTGTGCCCGACCTGACGGACCTGACCTCCCGGTTTTTCCTTGGGATCCGGTTGAACTGTGCCCAATGCCACGATCATCCGTTCGTGAAGTGGAAGCAGGAAGAGTTCTGGGGGATGGCAGCGTTCTTCACGCAGATCCAGACGCCCAAGCGCGCCAAGCAGGTCTACGAGAAAGGCGTGGTGGACGATCCACAATTGACGCTGGCAAACCTAAAGGATGCCGGCGTGCCGGACGGATTTATTCAGCGGGCGCCGACGTTCCTCGGCGGACAGGCGTTGTCGCAGGCGACGAAGACGAGTACGCATCGCGCCGCGTTGGCCCAATGGATCACGGCGCCAGAGAATCCCTACTTCGCCCGCGCGATGGTGAACCGAACGTGGTGGCGGCTCTGTGGGCGGGGAATTGTCCAGCCGGTGGATGACATGCACGAAGCCAACGCGCCGAGCCATCCGCAATTGCTGGAGCTGCTGTCGCGAAGGTTCGTCGAGTCGGGTTTCGATCTGAAGTTCCTGACCCGCGCCATCGTGTTGAGCCGCGCCTACCAGCGCACCAGCCAGCCCGGTGAATCAGCCGATAAATCCATCCTTCGCACTGCTGCTACGGAGGACAGGCAGGCGGCGCTCTTCGGCCGCATGTCGCTCAAGGTTCTTTCCGCGGGGCAATTGTATGATTCGCTCGAGACAATCGCCGGGCCGGCGGCGAAGGTGACGGGCATCGACGTCCGGCAAGGTGTTCGGTGGGAGTTCACCCAGTTTTTTGGCGAGAGTGGCGATCCCGATCCGATGGCATATCGCCGCGGAATCCCGCACCTGCTGCGGCAGATGAACTCGGGGCAGTTCGCCGGGCGAAATCTCGATGGCCTCGTGACGCGACTCGGCACGGCCGCCGAACGATCGCCCGAAGAGATCGCGTCGGACCTGTTCCTCACGATCCTTTCGCGGCGCCCGACCGAGAACGAACTGCGGCAGGTCAAGTCACACCTGGCGCGTTCCGGCTCGGCAGCAGGCGGACTTCGCGAACTGGCCTGGGTGCTGATCATGACCAGCGAGTTCTCACTCAACCATTGAAGATCGATTCGATCACTGGAGGCTGACGATGCTATCGAAAATCACCAGACGACATTTTCTGACCGCGACTGCCGCCGGCGTTTCACTCAGCGGCTGGCTCGGCCGGCTGGCGGCGGCGGCGCCAGATGGACAGCGGCCCAAGTCGTGCATTCTGCTCTGGATGGCCGGCGGACCCAGCCACATCGATACGTTCGATCCAAAGCCCGAAGCGCCCGCCAACATTCGCGGCGAATTCCAGGCGATCGAAACGTCGGTGTCGGGCATCCGCATTAGCGAGCATTTCCCGCGCGTCGCCAAGTTGATGCAGCATGCCGCCGTTCTGCGCGGCATGAGCACGTTGGAATCGGATCACAAGCTGGCCACGTATCACTTGCACACCGGTTACCAGAATCGCGCCGGGGCCGTGGCGTTCCCGAGCCTGGGCGCCATCGTCGCCAAGGAATTGGGCAAGCGGGATGTGGCGCTGCCGAACTTCATCACGATCGGGCGGGGTCCGCAGGAAGCGCTGACCGCCGGATTCCTGGGACCGGACCAACAGCCGCTGACTGTCAACGATCCCATCCGCGGGCTCGACTTCATCGAGCCGGCCGGCGAGCCAGAGCAGTTCGGCCGGCAGATCGAGCTACTGCAGGGCTTCGATCAAACATTCCATGCCCGCTACCAGAGCCCGGCCGCCGAAACGCATCACAAGTCGATCGACCGCGCCGTGAAGCTGATGAACTCGCAACAGAAACAGGCCTTCGACCTTTCGCGCGAGCCGGACAACATCCGCGAAAGGTACGGCCCGCCGCCATCGGCATCTGTGCGCCCGGCCGCCGGTGGCAAGATGGTCAGCGGCGGTGAGCGACCCGGCAGCTTCGGCCAGGGTTGCCTGATGGCCCGGCGGTTGGTGGAAGCCGGCGTGCCGTTCGTGGAAGTGGTCATGGGCGACGGCGTAGGCTGGGACACGCACCGCGATAACTTCCCGCGCGTTCGTGCCCTGTCGCTGGAGTGCGATGCCGCCATGGCCGCCCTCATCAAGGACCTCGATAGTCGCGGGCTGCTCGATTCGACGCTGATCGCGTGGATGGGCGAGTTCGGGCGCACGCCTCAATGCACCGGCGGCGGGCGCAACCACTGGTCCCGGGCTTGGAGCAGTGTGCTGATCGGCGGGGGCATCCGAGGTGGCCAGGTCGTGGGTCGCACGGACCGCGACGGCGCCACCGTGGTCGATCGCCCCATCAGCGTCCCTGACTTCCTGGGGACGGTCTGCACGATTCTGGGCATCGATTACAAGCGGAAGAATCACCCGCCAGGAGTGGCGCGCCCGATCCCGATTGTGGATACGAGCAAGGACGTCAACCTTCTGACGGAACTCCTGTAGGCCCCGAGTATTACCCCTGAGTGGGAGTGTATCGAGGTTTAACCACATCTTCTTCTCAATGCTCGTGCTCGAAGCACGAAGAAAAAGAGAATTCGCGGAATGGGACTGTTTCCGGCACTCCAGCGAAAAACAATCAATAAAATCAGTGGAGCCAATCGAACCCTCGTTTCGCAGAGAATTGTTGAATCGCAACAGTTTTAGTGCTCGCAACGTCGAAAGAAGAATCTATTCGTAACCCGGGCAATCCAATCCCCGTCCGGCCTGAATCGGTGGGGAGATCCCGCGCACCGAAAAACACCCCACCGATTCAGAACAACGGGAATTAGAAGAGAGGGCTGCCAGCGAAAGGTCACTTCGAAATACCACAGCCAACACAAAACAATCCCCGGCCGTTTGACCTTGGAAAACGTCATTGGGGTCGCCCATTAGGGCGGATGTCACCCATTAGCAAATCAGCCCTTTTTGAGGGCGGGAAGAGAGGAGTAACTTATGTATTAAACAGGGAAGCGGCTGCTGCCAACCACATCTGCTGGCTCAAAGTCCAGACCCCAACTCCGGCCCACAGCCGATCCCCAAACTCGTTAACTGCCGGCTTGTTTCTCCTTCTCCTTCCCTGGAGATGGCCTTGGACAGAACCGCGCACACCGCAACGAGCAACTTGATGTTTGCGTACGACCGGGCAATCATCAGGCTGATGGACAGGACTGCCGGCGAACTGTCGTTTCGATGTTTGTTGATTGCAGGACTCCTGTCTTTGGTTTTGGCGAGCGGCTGTTCGCCGCGAAAAGATTCCGCCGACCACTACTCTCTTCGTCTTCCAAGAAAAGCCGTCGAAGTCCCGATCCAACGAGCCGGTGAGCATGTATTCGTTCAGGCCAAGATGAATGGGGCCGGTCCCTACTGGTTTCTTCTCGATAGCGGCTCCCAAATCGGTGTGATTACAGAGGATCTCGCGCGTGAAGCCGGTTTGAAACTGAAGGGGTACGTGGCGGTCGTTCACGAGGTCGGCGGAACCGCGACCAACAAGATGTATGAAGGGGCGGCATTCGACCTAGGGGGCGCTATTTACAAGGCCTCGTCCGTGGCGGCACGACCCCGTGAAACGTTCAGGAGGATGGAGCGTCTGCACGGTCGGCGCTTTGACGGGGTGATTGGCCACGGGTTGTTCCTCTGCTCGGTCCTTGAACTGGATTATCAAAAAAGGATCCTCAGACTGCGCCGCCGACTCCCCGCGGATTCACAAATGCCGCCGCTACAATTATCGAGCGCCCAAGAAGGCCCGATTCTTACGACATCGGTGATGCTTCCAGGAGGGAAGGTGGTAAAAGGTCGCTTCTTAATCGATACGGGATCGAATAGTGCGGTGGACTTAATTGAGGATTATGTTGAGCGGCAGCACCTGGTTTTTGGTCAGCAGGTTGAAGGTGAAAGCACAAGTTTATCTGGATCTTTGCGGATCAAGCAGATCGTCCTGGACAAGTTTATCTTTGGCCCGTTTTCGTTCGAAAAGGTGCCGGCCGGCATCACACCGGCAAAATTTACGTTTGATGGCATCATCGGCAACCGGGTTCTGTCCAAGTTCACAGTGGTTTTTGACTATGATCACAGCCGGGTTTGGCTGAGACCAAACACCTCGTTCAATGAACCATTCGATAGGAACACCTCTGGGCTTTTGCTTAGCGCTGATGGGCCTCAGTTCGACAAAATTCAAGTTGAATTTGTGCGACCGAATTCGTCGGCCATGGCAGCGGGATTGCATCGGGGAGACGTTTTGGTCAGCATCGACGGCAAGGCGAGCGAAACGCTCACGCTGGATTCGGTTCGCGAATTGCTCAAACAGAAAGGGCGGAATTTCGAATTGAAGGTTGGGCGCGGCCAGGAAGTGCTCGGGATCACATTACGGGCAACCACATCCCCAGAGTAATAGTAGAGAGGCCAGTTAACCCCAATGTTGCATCACGCTCCGGCTCAGGCACGCCGGGCCAATGGTGTCCGATTGCTAACCGAGGCGCGATCCCGGCGTTGCCTGCAGCCGGTTGGTTATACGATCCCACAACTGTCCGGACGTTGAGAGGTCGACTGTGCAGAAAAGCCAATGTTTACAGAGTTCTAATGAATGGGCAAGGGTGTGAGCGATTTGAAATTTTGGGCGCGTTTTACAGCAAGCTCCGCGCCACAATCCCCGGGTGAATCCCGGAAAAACTGTCTTCGCCCAACTCATGGATTTCGTGCATCCCGAACAATTCCGCCGCTGCGTCCGACGGTATGGCGGAGATTATAAGCTCAAGAGTTTTTCCTGCTGGGATCAGTTTCTTTGCATGGGTTTTGGCCAGCTTACTTTTCGAGAAAGCCTCCGCGACATTGAAATATGCCTCCGTTCCCGCCAAGAGCAGCTTTACCATCTGGGAATTCGCAGCCACGTGTCGCACAGCACGCTGGCGGATGCTAATCGTTGTCGCGACTGGAGAATCTACGCCGATCTCGCGCAAGCATTAATTCGGCAAGCTCGATTTATCTACCAGGATGAGCCGCTGGGTTTCGATCTGACCGACGAGACTGTCTACGCATTAGATTCCACGACGATCGACCTTTGTCTCAGTCTCTTTCCTTGGGCGCGGTTTCGCCGGAAAAAGGCGGCTGTGAAATTGCACACTCTGCTCGACCTGCGTGGCTCCATTCCCACTTTTATCTCGATTTCCGAAGGAAAACAGGCGGATGTGCGGATTTTGGACGAGTTGCTCGTGGAACCCGGAGCCTTTTACGTCATGGACCGCGGCTATGTAGATTTCGAGCGGCTGTATGGATTTGCTTTGGCGTCGGCCTTCTTTGTCACTCGCTCAAAAAGAGGCATTCAGTACCGCCGGTTAGAAGCGCGCGCTGTCGATTATGCAACCGGAGTTCGCTACGATCAGATTGTGCTCTTAAAACACGCGGAAAGTCGCAAGCATTACCCGGACAAACTTCGGCGCATACGCTATTGCGATGAAGAGAGCGGAAGGGATCTGGTGTTCCTCACGAATAACTTCGCGCTCCCGGCCGTAGTGATAGCATTCTTGTACAAGTGCCGCTGGCGCGTCGAATTGTTCTTCAAATGGATCAAGCAGAACCTGCGGATCAAACATTTTTATGGAACCACCAACAACGCGGTGAAGACGCAGGTTTGGATTTCGGTCTGCGTTTACGTCTTGGTGGCGATTGTGCGCAAGAAATTGAAATCCGTGCAGAGTCTCTCGGAAATTATGCAAATTCTGAGCGTCAACGCTTTCGAGAAAGAACCTCTCCGTGAGGTGCTTACACCGTTTTCGTGCAATTCTTATTCACTCGACATTCCTAAGCAATTGCTGCTGTGGGACTAATATCCGGACAGTAGTGATACGATCCGTAAACCCGTGCCCAGCTGCCGAGGCTGAGCGGACCACGAAAAACACGAACGACACGAAAAATACCGCTGGCTCCTCGCTGAATGCGCCGTGAACTCCCATGTTCGTGTGGTTCGTGTGGTTCGTGGTTAATGCAGACTCCCTCGTATAACAATCAGCTCGGAGGCATGGGAGAGGCGCATGCTCATCACAGGAAAGGCAGCTTTACCGTACAGTCGCATCCTTCATTTGGAATGAGCATTGCCCCTCTCCTGTATCCTCTCCCCGTCTCTCCCCGTGATGGTGTAAATTCTGCGATTCCCAGCACGGGGAGAGGAATGAAAGGTGAGGCGTCATGCAACTTTTATGCAACAATAGGTTTAACTATCGGGTCATTAGGATCACATCGTCCCGGTGGATTCGGAGCGGCAGAGCTATTGTCAGGCGCGAACACGGCGGTGGGCAGTGCATGGGACCTTGTTTCGGCGTCTGAAAAATATCCGTCCCATCCGAGTCATCCGCGGTCAAATCAGAAGAGCATTGAACCACGGATTGCACAGATAGCGCGGGTAGAAAAACTCGCTTGCAACCTCTGAAAACTTTTCCGCGCATCCGGTGATCACACGCGCGGAGTAGCAGGTTCCCGTTGTAATTTCGATGTGTTCTGCGCGGCCGCCTCTTTGGTCATGGTCTGCTCAATCGGAAAAACCGCTGTTTGTCTCTCGGTAAGCACGCGCTCCACGCTTATCGGGTGAGAATAGTTCCTGACTGGAGCGTTTTCCTCCACGGCGAGAACGGACTCAAATCGGGAAGCACTTGATTAAGCGTTCTAGTGCCGGCGCAACCGGAAGAGTGGCCGAGATCCGATGGCTGCACGGTAGCGCCTTGAGGATGTAAGGAGGAATTTCGAAACGAGCCTTGCCGAATGAAGGCGCGGGACCAGGTGAAGCGGGAGCCGTGGTGGACCCAGATCGTGGAGACCAGCGGGAAGGCTTGGCCATTGAAAGAAACCGAAATACGTTACGGGCGAGAAAGCAGGTCGAAAAGAGACGGCAAGGCCGTTTCTTGAGGACGAATTTCGCCTGTTCACTTACATTGCAGGCGGACGTTTAGGCGACAGTCGACGAGATTGGCGAGCCAAACTAACTGGAACCACATTCGATCTTCGTACTTATGAGCATGATTAAAGAATTCAAAGAGTTCGCGATGCGCGGCAACGTGGTCGATCTCGCCGTCGGGGTCGTCATCGGCGCTGCCTTTGGCAAGATTGTCACCTCAATGGTGAGCGATATGTTGATGCCCCCAATCGGGAAAATGATGGGCGGCGTGAATTTCGCCGACCTGTTCATAAACCTGGATTCTGCCAAGGGGACTTTTACGTCCTTGAAAGCCGCCAGAGACGCGGGCGCCGCCGTGATCGCCTACGGGGTGTTCATCAACACGGTGATCGATTTCCTGATCGTTGCATTTTGCATCTTCATAGTTGTTAGGGCTATGAACACTTTGACGAAGAAACCTGCACCGGCTCAGCCCGCTCCTCCCGAGCCGACGAAGGAAGAAACACTGCTGACGGAAATCCGCGACATCTTGAAGGTTCGCGCCTGATGGTTGCACGATAGCGGGCAAGGAGTTTTTCTCCAGGCTGAGCATGTCCTGTTAACTGTCGGCGATCAGCAATAAAGAAAAGAACGGATGTCGGGCGAATCGAAAAAACGGGACAAGCCTCTGAGACACTCCTTGAACACACACGTCGCAAAACAAATTATGAAATCGAGTTTCGGCAGATTGATCCTTGTCATGGCCGCTTCGGGTCTTAGGGTCATTCGGGTCTTAGGGTCACCCATTAGCGACAGGCGGCACAGCTGTTGAGCTATAGCAAGGATTTGCAAAGACTTGCGCGTCCCAACTCCGGTTCAATGGCCTTGCGATTTGAACAGGAGCTAACAGAGAAAACGGAGTTTGAAGGTGGAGCATCCTCTGTTACCTCTGTTACCTCCGTTTCCTCCTGTTCGATTTGGCCTTTTTTTGCATCTAAAACGAGAATCCGACCACGGACTTCGCGCATAGAAGAAATAGGACCCAACCTCTAAAAAATATCCGTGCCATCCGAGTCATCCGCGGTCAAATCAGAAGAGCCTTGAACCACGGATTGCCCGGATAGCACGGATAGAAAAGCTCCTTTCCAACCTCTGAGAAGCTCCGCCCATCCCGTGCCCCTTGGTTAGCCATTCGGATCGAGAATGCGCTCAACGAATTCCGGAATCCTCAGCTAAAGGAGCTATGGCCGCGTTTTTGATGGCCGAAACGTCCCGCAGCGCGCCGGCCGCTATTAAAGCCTCGGCGAGTGCTGAATCCTCGAGAAGGGAAAAAGTCTCGGACGTCAAAGAGTGCGCCCGTCTTTCAACTGGATCTGGCGGTCCGCGCACTGGGCAAGAGGGTCGTTGTGAGTCACCACCATGACGGTCAGCCCGCTTCTCTGCAATTCGCCGAAAAGCGTGATGATCTGTTCCCCCGTCTGGCTGTCGAGGTTTCCCGTCGGTTCATCCGCCAAAATCATCTTCGGCTCGTTCACGAGCGCGCGCGCAATGGCGACCCGCTGCATTTCCCCGCCAGACAATTCACTCGGTTTGTGATTTCTCCGCGGCCACAGTCCGACCCGCTCGAGCAAAAGGCCGACCCGGTCCTTTTTCGCTTTGCCAGAAAATAACAGCGGAAGGGCGATGTTCTCGGCGACCGTGAGCGTCGGGATTAATCCAAAATGTTGAAAAACAAAACCGATCTGCTCCCGGCGAAAACGTGTTCGCTCCTGATCATTCATTCCACTGACATCCGTTCCTTCGATGCGCAATTCGCCTGAGGTCGGCGCATCCATGCAGCCGATCAGATTCAGCAAGGTTGTTTTGCCGGCGCCGGAAGGGCCGACGATGGCCACAAATTCTCCCGGGTTAATCACGAACGACACGCCTGCCAATGCCTCGATCTCCTCGCGGCCGCGCCGGTAGCTTTTCCGCAAATCACGGGCAAAAACTGCGGCGGGCGTTTCTGGTGGAGATCTCATCACGTGTTTCGCTGGCGAATGGCTTCCATCGGGTGCAGCAACGTCACGCGAATGACCGGAGCCAAACAGGCCAGCGTGCCGGCCACCAGGCTGATCGCCAGACAAACGGCCACGATCCAAAATTGCCATTCGATCAATGGTTCGGACGGAGCAAACGGCAATCGTGAACGCAACCACGATTCGATAAACCGCGCCGCCCCGAACGCCGCCAAGCATCCGAGCAACGCCCCCGCGCCGCACAATCCCATCGCCTCGCTCCAAATGAGCCGCCCCACCTGCAGACGGGAAGCGCCCAACGCGCGCATCACGCCGATCTCGCCGGTCCGTTCGTTGAGCGACATCAAAATCGAATTCGCCAACCCTGACATGGCCGCGAACAGCGCCACGAACGCAATGCAGCCCATCAAGACTCGCGCCGAGTTCACGACGGAGCGGATGGTCTCGAACAGATGCGCGAGCGGAACGATGTTCATGTACAGACCCGCATCGCAACCGCGGAGCTGCCCGACGACTTGTTCGAGTTGATTCGGATCTTTAAGCCGGACCAAAATGTGCGTGAGCTCGTTGGAATGTCCGAGCAACGCCTGGGCGGAACTGAGCGTCAGGAAAACGAAGCCGTCATCCGGCCCGGATGTCGGATCGATTATTCCAGCGACGAATCCGTTCTGCTTTTCCAGCCCAGGCAAAGAAAACTGGCCGCCAACCCGCAGCTTGAATTGGCGTGCCACGTCCGCCCCGACCAAAACATCGTTCGTGGCTTGAGGAAATTTTCCATGGATTCGCCAAGCTCTTTTGAGCGAAAGAATGTTAGTGTCGATGCCGGCGTAAACGGTTTGACGGCCCGGTTCATTATAAAACGCCGCCATCAACACTGGCGCGGCCGCTGACACTCCCGGCGTTGCGCGAACCTCCTCCAGGTATTGGCTCTTGAGGTAACACGGCCAGTTCGCGCCGTGCAATGCAATGGACGCGGCATCATACGGGCATCCCTTCGGCACGACCAAAATGTGCGCGCCGAGTTTGTCCAGCTCGTGCTGAAGCCCCGCGCGATAACCATGCTGAAACGACAGCAGGCTGAACAGAGCCGCCAAAGCGATCGCAACGCCGGTCAACGTGATCGCGGTCCGGAGAGGACGCCGCTGCCATTCTTTCCAAGGAAAAGACCACCAAGACATCTTGATTTTGGATTTTGGATTTTAGATTTTGGATTCGTTAGTGGTCAGTTGTCTGTCGTTCGTTGTCCATTGTCGGCTCTCAGCCGCGGACTCTCCACTGACAACTGACCACTGTCGCACCGTCCCACCGTCCCACCGTCGCACCCTCCTCCGTAGACTACGGAAACCACCGGGTTTTACGGTTGCTCGCGCTGGGACAGCCAGCGGTGGGAAATGACGAATGACGGAATCAACGAATGACTAAATAAACCCCAATATTGAATGCCCCACCGGCCCGACGAGGAGCGCTTCACTTGGTAATTGGTCCTTAATTCGTTCATTCGTCCATTGGTCCTTCGTCATTCCTAAAGGGCAGGCCGCCCAACCAAACACTGGAAACTCGAAATTCGAATTTCGAAACAATATCAAAACTCAAAACCAGCAATCACCAAAACAAAGACCGCAGGCACACAAGCTCCTTCATTTTGATCATTTGAATTTCGGTGATTCGGATTTGTTTCCTCCTTCGCTGAAGCTTCGGAGGACAGGTCGTATTTCGTGCTTCGAACTTTCTCTGATCCGCCGTCTCACCGTCGAGGGCGTTAAAAGGTTAAAGAGGTTAAAAAGGTTAAAAGCGTTAAAACCGTCGCACCGTCGCACCGTCGCACCGTCCCACCGTCTACAGCTCTTTCACCGCTTTGGCCGGGTGAGCTCGGCTCGCTTTCCAGGCCGGAAATGCGCCGGCCAAGATGCCGACGATTGCGGCCAGCAGCAACGCTCGACCGACGTGTTCCGGTTGAATCGATATCAATGTTGCGTTCGGCGCAAACGGAACGAACCGTTTGACAATGCCTTCGAACCACGATCGGCAGACCAGCGCGAACAGCAGCCCGGCCACGGTTCCTCCCATCGTCAGCAAAAGCGATTCGGCGGAAATAATTCGCACGACTTGGAAGCGGGATGCTCCAATCGCACGGAACAAACTCAGTTCGTTGGTCCGTTCCACCACCGCCGCGAGCAACGTGTTCAACACCGTCAGGAGAGCGACCGCGAGCGCCAGCACAGCGATCGACTGCAACAATGTCCTGACAGATCCCAACAAGTTTAAAAACGTTCCCATCATCTCGGTCAGGGTCACGACTTGAATTCCCGGCAGTTGCTGCAGCCGATCTGCCACCGACTTCAGTTGAGTCGGATCGCGGAGGCGAACCGCGACGGCAGTCAAACGACCTTCCTGATGAAACATGCGTTGCGCGGCAGCCAGCGGAATGAAGAAAACGCTGTCGTCGCTCGTGCCGCTCCTTTGCAGCACTCCAACAATCCGCCCGCTCCAGCCGGTTTCCGGGCTGAAAAGTTTGTCGCCTGGGCTGCGCATTTCGATCTCGGCCGCTTCCGCGCCGAGAATGACCGAGTCATCATTTTGAAACCAATCACTCCCTTGCTGCGCTTTCCACCACGGCTTCAGCTCGCGCGCCGCGCCATCGATCCCCACCCAAAGATCGACGCGTTTCTCCGAAATGCGGGGCAAAGCCGCGATCAGCAGCGGCGCAGCCACGGCAACGGCATTCTCCTTTCTCACGATGTCCAGCACAGAAGCCGGAATCGAACTTTCCAGCGCATTGTCCTTGAGAACGCGGGCGGCCGCATCGTAGGGGCAACCTAAAGGAACGAGCATCAACTGCACTCCCATTCGGTCGAGTTCATTTGACAAGGTGCGCTGGTATGCCGCGCCCAAACCCGAGAGCCAAGTCAGCGTTGCCATAGCGATCGCCACGCCCGCCAGGGCGAGACCGGTCCGCCAGGGCCGGCGCAACAAATTCTTCCAGGCGAGCAAAATCATGGCGCGTGATGCGGGATCGCCCGGATCGGTTCCGCCGGAATTGTGAATAGCATGGATAAACTGCGCACCCCGTCGATCACGGCCGCAGCCGAACCACGCGCAGCCGGTGGCACGGGCGGAAAATCGCGGTCAACGTCCCAGCCAGACTCGCTTCCTTTTCCAGCGAATGCCGCCAGCCAATCCTGATTCCGCAGGGCGGCAGCAATCGGTTGAGGTTCGCGGATTCGCTGCAGACGAACTCCTTTTATAACGGCGTTCGTATCGAATGCTGCCACGACTTCGATCGCGCCGTATTCGCCTTTGACGCGCCGGGTCAGGACCGTTCCAATCCAGTTCGAGCTCGCAAAGATATGATTGAGCTGCAGAGCATTCTCCTCCGGAGTTACGGGCCGCTTGAGTTTGGCCGCCAACTCGACGCGCACGCCGCTCAAGATTTTTGTCTCAGCACGATGGCTGGTGGCGGCCGGAAAAAAAGCGCGGAGATCTTCCTCGACATTGCGCCACGGACAGAGCGGTGCAGCCTCGATCGGGCGCGTGCGGGGCTCAAAAACTGTTTCAGGAGAGCGAGTCAAGCGAACGCCGATCACAGCCGCCGCGGCGAAACCGAGAAGAGCCAAAGAAACGGAGAGAACGCGCCGCGACATTTCAATAACGAAGGCCGGTCGCTTCCACGATCACTTCGTTGCCTTCCTGGCTTACTTTCCCCGCGACAGTCAGCTCGGTTTGTAACGGCACATTCACGACGACAAAGCCGGCGCTCTTCGTGTCGACTTTGATGACGCCGGTGTCGTCCTTCAAATAGAACCAACAGCCTGCCTGCGGGCATTTCTCAATCATCTTGCCGGTCATCACCACATGAACCGGCGTGTCTCCCGCTCGCACGCTCAGGACGGGGCGCGGTGTTCCGGCCGGAGCTTTGCCCAGAATGTGGCCGCTCGGAGATCGGTGACAGCCAGCTGCCAGCAGCAAAAACCCGGAAATGAGGCAGACGAAAAACTTCATACGCAACAGAGGAAGTCGCCACGGCTCAAGGCACCGGCCCAATTCCCGGCGCGGCGGGAGGGGCGCACTGCTGTTGAATGAAGAGCTCCGACGCGACTGCGGCATGACCATCGCAGAAGTAAGTCATCCGAATCGGTTTCACGGTCGCTCCTTTAAAATCATTGATCGCCAGCGGCTGGTGCCACGACCAGATCTCCGCGCCCATGAATGTTTCCGACGGAATCGCGATGGCGGTTTCCTTGCCGAGTCGCGTCATGACGGTGTTCAAACAAAAGCTGCTGCCAGAAAAATCGGCCAGGCGTCTGGGACGTTGCGGGAGCTGATTAAAGGGATCACTGGCGATGTCGACTGGAATTCCTTTGTCGCTCGGGCAAGCGAAGCTGTTGGTGTTGGAAACGTAATTCGTCGCGTAGACCATCCAGTTGGTCGTGCGGCACGGCTTGCAAGGGTAAGCCGGACCAGCCTGCGGATCGGGAAACCGCGGTGGGTATTTGCCCTGAAAATCGTCCACATACATCATCATTCCCAACGCCAGTTGTTTGACGTTATTCAAGCAACTCGTCCGTTTCGCTTTTTCTTTCGCGTGCGCCAAGGCTGGCAAGAGCATTCCAGCGAGAATCGCGATGATCGCGATGACAACCAGCAATTCGATGAGGGTGAATGCCGTTTCGGGAAACCTCCTGGTCGGTGACGCGGACAAGGACTGGTTATGGGCAGAATAAGTCAATCGCATCCCGCCGAAATACGAAGATTTGACTTAAGACACAACGCGGCAGGGGCGAACGGCCGGATTTCAGGGGCGGGATGGAGGGACGGGGCAATGGCAAATGGGAGATGGCAAATGGCAAATCGAAAAATCCGCAAATTGAAAATCAAGCCAAAGGAATCTGAAATTGGGATTTAATTGATCTTCACTGCCACTGCGCGCCTTGATCAATCCAGGCGCGAAGCAACGCAACCTGCTCCTTCGTCAGCGGCTCTTTCTTTCCCTCCGGCGGCATTTCCATGTCTTCCACCAGCCGGGCGACGTAATGGATCAGAGGACTTTGATCGCTGTGGCCGGGAACGATCGCGGCCTCTTTGCTCTTCCCGCCTTTGAGGGCCGCCTCTCGAGTGTCCAGCCGATATTTTCCTTTTTGCTTCTCCGGGCCGTGGCAATCGACGCAGCTCTTGTCGAAAATCGGTTTGATCTCTTTGGCAAAATCGATTTTTTTAGATGCTGACGGAGGGAGCTTGCTCGTGTCGACGGGTTTTTTATCTTCCGCCCGCAAAGGAGAGACAACAATTACAGCGAGGCATGCAGCCAAAACTTTTTTGTTCATAAAACTTCCTGGTTTAATCCGGCCGGACAGCCACCAGCGCGGAACTGTGAATTAAAAATTACGCAGAAGAAACAGAGTCGCTTGAAAAAAGGCAACACAATTTCTCTCCATGAACCGTGCCTTGCCGGAACGGGGGCAGCGTGTCCCCGTCTTGCATCGCAACCAATACAACGTGCTGCGGTGGTCCGACGGCCAGAACCTGCGGTTCACCTATACTCGCTCGGCATGTTCATGGTCGCAATGCGGCAACCGTTGCACGGGGGCTTTCCATGAACCATGCCCCCTGCACCGAAAACTTGCATCCTGGGTGCGGGCGAGGCTACCGACGAGCCGACCAGCAGCATGCAACCCGCGGCTCGCGAGGATGCTTCGCGCCCATGCTGGTCCAGGCGGAGCCTCGCTCGCCCCACCGTGCAGGTTCATGGTGCGTGGTTGAAAGAACATGGAAGCTTCCCACGGGAAACTCCAATTTACTTTTGAATCGGCGGTTGCTTCTTGATTAAGTTCACGAGCCATGGCCAGCGAAACCCAGCTCACTCCGATGATGGCGCAATATCGCCGTATCAAGAGCGAATTGCCTCCGGATGCGCTGCTCCTCTTTCGTCTGGGCGACTTTTACGAAATGTTTTTCGAAGACGCGCAAACCGGCGCGCAGCTGCTGAACGTGGCGCTGACCAAGCGCGGCATCGTTCCGATGTGCGGCATTCCGTTTCACGCGGCCAATGGGTACATCGCCCGGTTATTGAAGGCCGGCCGGAAAGTGGCGATCTGCGATCAGCTTGAAGAAGCCCGGCCAGGCCAACTCGTCAAACGCGACGTCACCCAGATCCTCAGCCCCGGCACGCATTTCGATGAACGAATCCTGACGGCCGAACGGAATAATTTTCTCTCGGCGATTTACCCGCATGGCCAAACCTACGGTCTCGCCACGGTCGACCTCACCACCGCCGATTTTCGCGTCACCGAAATCGAAGGCGACGCCGCGTTGCTAACCGAGTTGAACCGGCTGCGCCCCGCCGAAATCATTCTGCCGAGCGAAGCCGCGGCCGTTCGGGCGCTGCTTCAAGGCGGGTTTCCAATCATCAGCAGTTATGAGGATTGGGTGTTCGCTCCGGAAACATCGGTGTTCACGCTGCGCGATCATTTTAAAGTCGCGACCCTGGACGGGTTTGGTTTGCGGGATCGAATGGCGGCAGCCGGAGCCGCTGGAGCAGTTTTGCATTACTTGAGCCAGCATCTCCGGCGCGATCTGGCCCATCTGACGCGCCTCACGTTTTATCAATCGACAGAATTCCTGGTTCTCGACTCGATCACGCTCCGCAACCTGGAAATTCTCGAACCGCTGCGTGGGGACGGGCCGCGGCATGCCTCACTGTATGGGGCGATCAACCGCACCGTGACGCCCATGGGCGCGCGCCGGCTGCGCGATTGGCTAAGCCAGCCGCTTGCTGCCATCGAGCCGATCCGCCGGCGACAGGAATCGATCCAGCTTTGGATGAATCAAGCGGATCTCCTCGAACAAGTCCGCCTTTGTCTCGCGGAGATCCGCGACCTCGAACGCATGTTAAGCCGCCTCAGCATGGGGACGGGCAACGGCCGCGATTTGATGGCGCTCCGGCTCGCGCTTGAACAAATTCCAACTCTTAAATGCATCGTGCGCGAACTGCTCTCGCGCCGTGCCCAATCCAAGCCCGAGGCCTTGCAGGAAAAATTCCTGGAAACGCCGCCTAACGCTCCAGATCAGCCGGCGGAAAATCTGCTCGAATCGCTGCTCGAACAGTTATCGGAAAATCCCGAGCTCGTCGCTTTCGTAGCGCGGGCGATTGTGGACGAGCCACCGCTCGCGGTGAAAGAGGGCGGCCTCATCCGGGACGGCTTTGATCCAGCTTTGGACGAATTGCGCCATGCCAACCGCGACGGAAAGAATTGGATCGCGCAGCTGCAACAAACCGAAATTGAAAGGACGGGCATTCCATCGCTGAAAGTGCGTTTCAATTCGGTCTTTGGCTACTTCATCGAAGTCACGAAAGCGAATCTCGAGAAGGTCCCTCCGGATTATGTCCGCAAACAAACCGTTTCTAACGGCGAACGGTTCATCACTCCCGCGTTGAAGGAAATGGAAAGCAAAATCCTCGGAGCGGAAGAACGGGCCACCAAACTCGAATACGATTTATTTCTAAAGGTCCGCGAGCAGGTAATCGCGGCGCTGCCGTCGATTCAGCAGACTGCCCAGGCTGCGGCGCAGATCGACGTGCTCGCTGGGTTGGCGGAAACCGCGCGGCTTTATGATTTCTGCCGGCCAGAAGTTGCGGACGAGGGGTTGATTCGAATCAGTGACGGCCGTCATCCCGTCCTGGAACAGCTGCTGACCGAAGAACGATTCGTGCCCAACGATACTCAACTCGATCTGGTCAGCCAGCAGATCGCGCTCATCACCGGGCCGAACATGGCCGGCAAAAGCACCTTCATCCGGCAGGTTGCCCTGCTCGTGTTGCTCGCTCACACCGGCTCGTTCATTCCAGCGAAGTCAGCCCGGATTGATTTGGTCGATCGCATCTTCACGCGCATCGGCGCCAGCGATGATCTGTCGCGCGGCCAATCGACCTTCATGGTCGAGATGAGCGAGACGGCGAATATTCTGAACAACGCAACCCGGCGCAGCCTGGTCATTCTCGATGAGATCGGCCGCGGCACGAGCACGTTTGACGGCCTGAGCCTGGCTTGGTCGATTGTCGAATTCCTGCACAATGAAGCCGGCGCAAAAACTTTGTTCGCCACCCATTATCACGAACTCACCGAACTGGCGGGCCGATTGACCAGGCTGAAAAATTTCAACGTCGCGGTCCGGGAGTGGAACGAGCAAATCATTTTCCTCCGCAAAATCGTCACGGGCGGCACGGACAAAAGTTATGGCATTCAAGTCGCGCGGCTCGCGGGTGTGCCAAAACCGGTGCTCAAACGAGCCAAAGAGATTCTCTCAAATTTGGAAGCGTCCGAGCTCACTCCCGAAGGCAAACCGCGCAGCCGTTCGCGTCATCGCGCCGAGCGGGAAGCTCTGCAGAATCTTCCGCCGCCGCCGCAGTTGGATTTGTTCGGGTCGTGAATAGGCCGGTCCTTCCCATGAACCGGTGCGTTTCCGGAGCGCGCCTGTGTTCATCGGATCAGGCGCAGCACAGTGGTTCTCGATGCCCGAATCGAAGCGGCCAAAAGAATAGTGACCTGACTCCTGCAATCGATGAGCTGCGGCTGGTGCTCCAGGCGGTGTTTGTCGATCGATGTAAGGCCTGTCGCGCAGAGCCGCGCTCCGTCATGTTCATGGTCCCAATGCGTCGTTGAAAGAACATGGAGGCTTTCCATGAACCTCACAATCGAGCGCTGCCAAATCCAGGCGCACGTGCATCCAGATTTGGCAGCTGGCTCGTGGTCGCAATGCGCGCCCAAACGTTGGGCTTCGAAGCTTCCCGTGAACCTGAGCGCAGAGAAGAACAGTTCTCTTGATCATGATCTTGCTCTTGATCATGATCTTGCTCTTGCTCGCCAAAGGAAACAGGAGAGCAAGATTATCCCTTCAGCATGCGCCGAGCCTCACATCGCCGGATCGACCGGATCAATTCTGCGGAAGATCGCGCGATCGCGGCGAAGCTTCGTTGTGATCGCAAAGTGCTCCTTCTCGCCCGGAGAAATCTGGAGCGCTGGATGGCGCGCGGCGGGGCTAAAGTTAGACCGGTTTTTTTGGAATGGCATGCCATTCTCCACCGTTTGACCCGGGCTGAAATCGCTCGTTTTCTGGTGAGCGATACTCCCAAAGCGCGGCGCCTCCGCCAGTCCACTCCGTTCGCTGGCGCATTAGCGGAGGCGGAACGCCGCACCATCCGCGAAGCTCATGAAGAAACGCGAGCTTGAGATCGTGGTGCGAGCCGCTGTCGCTCTCACCGGCGAGGTCGAGTTTTTCGTCATCGGCACTCAAGCCGTGCACGCGTATTGCCCCCATCGCACTACTGCCGATTCCTGCCGAAGCGCAGAAATTTTTGCTGGGGAGTAACCGTCTTTGTGCAAACTGACGCAACTAGGCCATCAGCGCGGTTACGAACAAGTGCGTGTGACGAAAGCGGCGGATCCCGAAGCCAAAACCGAGATCCGGCAACAAACCGAGGCAATCGCGGCACATCGAATTGAGAGCCCGGTCGAGCGGCAAGGATGACACAGTTCTGCGGGCATTGCTGACTCTCTGCCGAAAGAAAACCGCCTTCGTGCCGCGAGCCCGCTCCTCGATCCCGCGAGTACTTCGGGCGGCAATGTTGGTCTCAAGCGCTGGTTTCGCGGCCAAGCACTAGCCGGGCTGCACCGACTGAATAACCGACCCAGAAACCTTGCTCGCCTGGGTACAGCAGGAAAAACAACTGGCCCAGCGCCTCCGCGAATTCCCGCCGCTCGCCCAAGCCAAGCTCTGCGAGCAGCGGTTCACGGGCCAACTGTGATGCGCATTTACTCCCGTGAACCAAAGTGGCACATTGTGGCGCGTCAACGAACCATCGACCACGAGGCGAGCCGTGAAACTGATTGAAAGAACATTTGAATTACGCGGGCCTGAAGGGCTGGGCGCGAAGCCACGCCCGGAGCTGATTGGTCCAGTCCTGGCTCGCGTGCGCGAAACCCTCTTGGATTCGGTGCGCATGGGCTTTCTGCACTCAAGCCATGCGCGCGGTCGGATTCCCACCTGTCTGCAACGCGCCGCTGAAGTTCGTTTCCTCGGCCACGCTGGCGGCAAGGACGATTCAACTCTCCTGCGTTTTGAAGTCCCGGAGTTCGGCAGCGTGGCGGCGGAACTGTTCGAGCAAGGGCAGATTTGGAGCACTGGTCCAAAACCGGAACAGACGGCGTTTGAATTGTTGGCCGAGTCGCTTCACGACGTGCGGAAGCAGGCGAAGGACAGCGAACGTTTCGACCATGCGTTGTTGCGGCGATTTGCGAGTTATCGTCATTTGCTGCGCCGAGGCTTGAATTCCATCGCGTTGCCTGACGCGAACATCTCCGCGAGCGAGAGCATTGATGAAGCCTTGAGCACCGCAGCGGAAAATTTGTTTCGCGAGACTCCGCCCGCGCGCCGCGTGCGTCTCTGTGGCCGACTTGATTTGCTCGGCGTGAGCAAGCGCGTGATGGGATTGTTCCTGGAGGATGGAGCAGCGGTCACGGCGGTTTGGACCACGGAAGGCTTTGTTGACCTCGCCAGCTTTTTGGACAAACAGGTTGTGATTGAAGGATTGGCGGAATTCCGTCCCTCTGGCGCGCTGCTCCGTGTGGATGCGGACGCCATTCGGGAGGCAAGTGCTGGTGATGCGTGGTTTTCCGCACTGCCGCTGCCAGAGGTCCGCCGCAATTATCAGAAGGCCAGAGCAACAGTTCGACCAGGGCAGAAGCCGTATGCTTCGATTTTTGGTCTGATTCCCGGAGAAGAATCGGACGAAGCATTTGCGGCTGCCGTGGCTGAACTGAGTTGATGCCAAACAACCCGACCTATCTTCTCGACACCGGCATCCTTCTGCACTGGGTTCGTGGCAGCAAGGTGGCAGCTGTTGTTGACGGTCAGTTCCAGTTACGCTCCGCGAATTTCCGTCCGCTGATCTGCGAAGTGAGCCTTGGCGAGATCGAGGCGTTTGCCCGGTCGCAAGAATGGAGTGAGCAGAAACGAAACAAACTAAAGGACCTGAAGAAGGAACTGATTGCCGTGGACATTTCGGATTCACGAGTGATCGAGGCTTATGCGGATTTGAGTTCACTCGCCAAATCGAACGGTTGGGGAATCTTCCACAAGAAAAATGACCTTTGGGTTGGTGCAGCGACGCGCGTGTCCGGCGCAGCGCTGCTGACCACGGATAAGGATTTTCTTCCGTTGCGTGACGGCAAGCACCTTGACGTGGTCATGCTCGATGCGATGACCGGTTGGAAGCTCTCTTGAGAATGAGCCCGCCACTTACCTCAGCGGATTTCATCGCGACGCCATGGAGACGACTTTCAATAAGCGCAGGCTCGACACAAGGCTGCCAAAGGTGGGATTGGTTCGCAACGCAAACCATGACTTCTTTGCGCTATTGACCGCATGATCACCCCCACGGCCCTCGTCCAAAAGCTTTGGAACTACTGCAACATCCTGCGGGATGACGGCCTGTCCTATGGTGATCATGTGGAGCAGTTCACGTTTCTGCTGTTCCTGAAAATGGCGGATGAGCAGTCGCGGCCGCCATTCAACAAGCCGTCGCCCATTCCCAAGGGCAAAGATTGGCCGGCGTTGTTGGCCAAAGACGGTGACGAGCTTGAAATTCATTATCGCCATACGTTGGAGGAACTCGGCAAGCGGTCGGGCATGCTGGGCGTCATTTTCCGCAAGGCGCAGAACAAAATCCAAGACCCGGCCAAGCTGCGCCGACTCATCGTGGACCTGATCGATAAAGAGCAGTGGTCCAGCCTGTCCGCCGACGTGAAGGGCGACGCTTACGAGGGGTTGCTGCAAAAGAACGCCGAGGATGTGAAAGGCGGCGCTGGCCAGTATTTCACACCGCGTCCGCTCATCGCCGCCATCGTGGATGCGGTGCGTCCGGAGCCGGGGCAGGCCATTTGTGATCCGGCGTGTGGCACGGGCAGATTCCTGCTGGCGGCGCATGATCATATTGCGAGGCATTATCAGCTCGACCGGGCGCAAAAGAAAAAACTCCGCAATGGAACATTGTTCGGCATTGAACTGGTGGACAGCGTCGCCCGGCTCTGCGCGATGAACATGTTGTTGCACGGAATTGGCGGGTCTGAGGCAGACGGCCCATCAATCGTCGGAGATTTGCCAGTGGTGACGAAGGACGCGCTGGCCGGGAAGCACGGCGAATAGGAGATTGTTCTGGCCAATCCGCCGTTCGGCAAGAAGAGCAGCGTGACCATCGTCAACGAGGCGGGCGAGACGTCCAAGGAATCGCTTATCATCAACCGCGACGATTTCTGGGCGAGCACCAGCAACAAGCAGCTCAATTTCCTCCAGCACATCTTCACCATCCTCAAGCAGCACGGGCGCGCGGCGGTGGTGTTGCCGGATAACGTGCTCTTTGAAGGCGGCGCTGGCGAAACCATCCGGCGCGAACTGCTCAAGCAGGCGGACGTGCATACGCTGTTGCGCCTGCCTACCGGCATCTTCTACGCACAAGGCGTGAAGGCGAACGTCCTGTTCTTCGACCGCAAACCCGCCCAGGAAAAGCCGTGGACGGAGAAGCTGTGGATTTACGACCTGCGCACGAACAAGCACTTCACTCTCAAGGAAAACACGCTCAAGTGCACCGACCTCGACGATTTTGTCGCCTGCTACAATCCGAAGAACCGTCACCACCGCAAAGAGAGCGAGCGATTCAAAAGTTTCATCTACGACGAACTGCTCAAGCGCGACAAGGTGAATCTCGACATCTTCTGGCTGAAGGACGAGGCGCTGGAAGAATCGGCCAACCTGCCTGCCCCCGAGGTCATCGCCCAAGAAATCACGGATGACTTGGAAGCCGCGTTGGAGCAGTTCGCCACCATCGCGGAGGATTTGAAGTAGCGATTTGTACCAGTCATCAATTTAGTGTCACAAAAGAGTCCGGCGCCGCGCTTGGCAAATCGGGTGTATCGAAGGATGCTTGGAGGGTTTCGGTCGATGTTTTGGTCCCAAATCAGATGCAAGAGGAATTTGTTTTTGTCGAAAAGAAGTTATAGCTAACCCACAACGAATTATATGCAGCCTAAGACAACATTTGGGGACTTCGCATCGTCAAAAAGGCAGTCGGCAAGGAGATATGGCCAGACGGCGAGGACTTTTGGATGGTTCGCATCGTTATTTTGCCAGGCTGCAACGAGGTTTGGGAACCCTGCGAGGAGATATTTCCATCCGTGACGTCGATTTGGACGACTGCAAACTCGATATGGACGACTTCGACTTCAACATGACTGGTCACGGAGGAGATGTTTTCAAAGTGAACGTTCTTAAATCCAAAGTGAACGTTCTTAAATCCAAAGTGAACGTTCTTAAATCCAAAGTGAACGTTCTTAAATCCAAAGTGAACGTTCTTAAGTCCAAAGTTGAAGTCGTTAAGTCCAGAGTGAAAGTCGATATTTTCGAAGTGAAAGTGGTTAAGGGCGTCGTCGGAAGCAGGTCGAAGCAGGGACGCGGGTTGCCGCGCGCCCTATCTCAATGCGGTGGGTTGGGTTCACCTGCTACGCGATACCGGACGACAACGGCAAGCCCATCACCGTGATCGGCCTGGACGCGCCGGTTGACCGAGTCGTGAAACATGTTACCCTTTGCCCGTGAAAACGATTACGATTCGGGATTTGCGCCAGCGCTGGCCGGAAGCTGAGGCGGCATTGGAGATTGAGGACGAAATCCTCATCACCCGCGATTCCAAGCCGGTCGCCAAGCTGGTGCGCGTCTCGACTGCTGCCGGCAAACGTCCGCGTTGGAACGTGGCGGAACACGCCCGGTGGCAGAAAGCGGTTTCCGGCGGAAAACCTTCGCGCAGTGACGGGACGCTTGCGCAAAGCCGCGCGGACCGCGTGTTCACCAGCAAACGCAAATGATCTATCTGGACACGAGCTGCCTGCTCAAGCTGTTGCGCGATGAGCCGGAAAGCGCGGCAGTTCGGAACACCGTGGACGCCGAAGAGGAGGTGGTTGTGTCATCTTTGACCGAACTCGAAACGGAGGTGCAGTTGAAAGCTGCGGCGGTCGGGGGCGAGATTCGGACGAGCCAATGGCGGCAGTATCAAGCAAAGCTCGTGGCGATGCGCAACTTCGACCCGTTCCACTTCCGTCATTTGCCGGCCGCGGTTTTCTCGACAGCCTTGCGGCAACATCGGCATCCACAGGCGGTTTATTGCCGCTCGCTCGACCGGCTTCATCTAGCTGCGATGGAAGAACTCAAACTGACGCGGCTTATCACGCTGGACGAAGTGCAGGCCAAGGTCGCTCTGGCGATGGATTACGAAGTCGTCCGTCCCGGGCGCAGCCGATAACACCGACTCGGTGTTCGAAATGGGGGCGGTGCGGAGCACCAGCCGCAGGCTTCAGTCATTCGCAAGTCTTGGATGTGCCGGTATTGCTGCGGCTGGTCCGGAGGACACGCGCTCCGAAGTCATAATGAGAATGGCTGTTGCGCACCGCTGCTGAATTGACGATGCCCTTGCCTCGATTAAGCTCGGCCCATCCATGAGCCGCTTCTTGCCTTTCTTACTTTGCCTTCTTCTTTCCGCTGCAGCCAAAACGTCCTCGGCAGAACCGATCGTTCAACCGCTCATTCCCGGGATCAAAGTCCAGGAGCTCCCGCTCCAGCTTTCGAACATCAATAACCTGCGCTTTGCGCCGGACGGGAGATTAACTGCCCTCGGTTACGATGGACGGGTTCACCTGCTGCGCGATACCGATGGCGATGGTTTGGAAGACCAAGACCAACTTTTCTGGGACAAGCAAACCTTGAGCGTCCCGGTCGGAATGGTTTGGGCGCCCGAGGGACTTTACGTTTCTTCTCATGGAAAGGTTTCGCTGCTGCGCGATGTCGATGGCGATGGCAAAGCTGACGTCGAAGAAATCGTCGCGAGCGGCTGGCCTCCCACGGACGTAGGGTCCGGCGGAGTGGACGCAACGGCGGTGACGCGCGATGCGGAAGGCAATTTGTATTTCGGTTTGCTCGTAGCCGATTACTCGAATGCTTACCGGATCAAAGACGGCGTTTCCCATTACGAGATCAACAGCCCGCGCGGAACGATTCAGAAACTTTCCGCGCGCACCCACAAACTCGAAACGATCGCCACTGGCATGCGCGTGCCCTACACGCTGGCCTTTAATGCCGCGGGCGATCTATTCGTGACCGATCAGGAAGGCGAAACGTGGATGCCCAATGGGAATCCACTCGATGAGCTCAACCAAATCATTCCCGGGAAGAATTACGGGTTTCCGCCCCGCCACGACAAATGGCTGCCGAACCTGATTAGCGAGCCGCCCATCGTTGGTTTCGCGCCGCAACACCAGTCCACTTGCGGGTTGATCTTTAATGAGCCGCGACCGAACAAAAAACCTTTCGGACCGGCCGACTGGGTTGGAGACGCATTTGTGGCGGGCGAATCACGCGGGAAAATCTGGCGCGTGCGTCTCGTGAAAACCCGCCATGGATACGTTGGGAAAGAATTTTTAATTGCGCGATTGAAGATGCTCACCCTGGACCTGGCCCTGTCGCCGCAGGGCGCGCTTTACGTCGCGTGCCACAGCGGGTTGCCCGATTGGGGGACAGGTCCGAACGGAGTCGGAAAGATTTTTAAGCTGACCTTCGAGGAACACGATTCGCCCCAGCCAATCGCGGCATTCCCGTCGGCGCCCATGGAAGTCAGTGTCGCTTTCGACCGGCCGCTCGATTCCGCGATCACCAATCGTTGGAAGGAAATGAAAATCGAATTCGGCCGGTTCGTCAGCGCGGCGGATCGGTTGGAAGTTCTCAAGCCGCCGTACCAGGTCGTGCAGCAGCAAGAAGCGACACCGCGCGGAACGTTGCGCGTGGTCGGCGCCCGGTTGAGTTCGACCCGTCGCACTTTGCTGCTCGATACCGATCCGCACCCGCAAGCCGCGCGGTACGCGTTGACCGTTCCCGGAATGGAATCGCCGCGCCGCCCAACCGCCACGATCGACGTCGCTTATTCACTCGAAGGCGTCGAAGCGAATTACACGGGTGATGGAAAATCCTGGCAAAGCTGGTGGCCGCATTTGGACTCGGCCGTGGCGCGGGAATTCTTGCGCGGGTCAGAGTCAGGCGATCGGTTCGAGGCCGCGAATTTTTTTCCTGGCCAACTCAAGCTATCAAGTGTGCTCCGTTTGCCGAAAGGACGGATCACATTGTTGGTGGAGGCGAACGCCGCGCTGAAATTGGGATTAGGTTCGCGATCGGTCGATTCCATTTTGCAGGCCGGAACTCACCACGCGCAGGTTTCATTCGACAGCAACGGAGAGCGCCTGCCGTTGGTCATCGAATTTGCAAGGACCGCGCACGCGTTGCCGCAGATCGAAGCCACCTACTTCAGCGACATGGATCCCACCCTCCGTCCCATTCCAATGAACGCATTGTTCCTGCCGTGGGCCCCGGAAATTGAACCGCCCACGATCGCTCCTCTCGAAAAATTTGATTTCGCCGGCGCCGATTACGAACGCGGGCGCAGCTTGTTTTACGGGGAAAAATTAAAATGCGCGACCTGCCACAGAATTCGCGGCGAAGGCGGACAGATCGGCCCGGACTTGAGCAACGTAAGCCAGCGCGATCCGGGTTCGGTGTTGCGGGACATCAAAGAACCGAGCGCGTCGATTCATCCGGATTATGTTGCGTTTCAATTGAGGACCCGCAGCGGCGAGGAATTGTCCGGCTTTGTTCGGGCGCAGGACGAGCAAGCGTTGCGCATTCTCGATGTGGAAGGAAAAGAAAGATCGATTCCTCGCCGGGACGTGCGCGAACTTCGGCCGAGCGCGATCTCGTTGATGCCTTCCGGATTGCTCGACAGTTTGTCGCCGCTTGAAGTTAAGGATCTGCTCGTCTTCCTGACCCACGAAGCGCCGCGACGCGCCCAACTCACTCCGACCGCGGAAAAACATGAGAAGCCCAACTCCGCGCCGCGCCAACTGGAATTCGTGCTGGTTGCCAGCAAGCAAGACCACGGACCGGGCCAGCACGATTATCCCGCGTGGCAAAAGGAATGGGCCGAGTGGCTGGCGCACGCCCCGCGCGTTCGAGCTGAAACAGCCTGGGAATGGCCCAATCCTCAACAGTGGAATCGCGCCGATCTGATCCTGCTCTATTTCTGGAATCACGACTGGACCGCAGCACGGCTGGCCCAGGTCGATTCGTTTCTGGCGCGAGGCGGGGCACTGGTGCTGCTGCACTCGGCTTGCATCGCAGATCAACAACCGGAAACGTTGTCGGAGCGGATCGGCCTCGCGCCCCAACCGAACCGGTCGAAGTACCGGCATTGCCCGATCGAATTGAAATTGAAAGAGCCGAACGAACTCTTCCGCGACTTGCCCAATCCGCTGCCGTTCCTGGATGAAACGTACTGGCCGACCTTCGAAAGCTCTTCCAAAGTCGAGGTACTCGGGACGGCGGTCGAGGAAGGGAAAGATTGGCCGATGCTGTGGCGTTACGAGAAAAAGGGCGGGCGCGTCTTCGGGAGCATTCTCGGCCATTACACGTGGACCTGGCGCGATCCGTATTTCCAGCTCCTAATCTTGCGGGGCGCTGCCTGGGCTGCGCACGAGCCAATTTTCCGGTTTGATGAATTTGTCGCCGAAACCCAGGGTACGCGCTAGCAAACGAACACAAAGGTTGAGTATGGTCGATCTGATCATCCGTGAAATCAGCGGAATCTGTGGTGTAAATGTTTTCTGGTTTACTAATCATCCCAAAAGTTCATGCACCCCTCTCCCCAGCCCTCTCCTCCATCAGTGGCGGAGAGGGAGAAGACAAACCGGTAGTGTCCTAATTTGGCAGGAGCGCGGCTGTGTCGCAGACCAACCGCAGCGCTGCGACTGGTCCTTCGGACACAGTCGCGCTCCGCAATCTCGAAATTCGGACACTTCCGGCAAACCGGGCGCATTCCTTAGTTCAATGCCAGTGGGGATAGAGGGTGAGGAGTCATGCGCCATGTCGTACGCAATTAGTTTTGCAAAGATTGATAACCACGGATGAAACGTTTATTCCCGACGGCACTCCTTGTTCTGGCGGTGACCCTTCCTCAAAAAGCGGCTGGGGAATTGGAGATTCGAAGTTCAACCGTCGCCATCGGTCCGAATGCAAGGCTGACTTTCCAATTTGATGCGTCAAGCGGCGAGAACGGGTTCGAGATCCAAAGCGCAACGACATGGCAAGATCCCTGGCAAGTCGTGCCGCAGGCCGCAATTTCGGAACTGATGCCTGGCCTCTATCAGGTGGCCGTGCCAATCGCGCCAACTCCTGCTTCCTTTTATCGGATTTCGACATCGGGCGCGCCCCTGCCCGCTTTGTTCATCAACGAGGCGATGAGCGACAACACCGGGACCATGAGTGATTCTTCCGGCCAGTTTTGGGATTGGATCGAGTTGTTCAATGCGGAGGACATCGTCATTGATCTGGCCGGGTTCGGGTTGTCCGATGACGAATCGCGCCCGCTCAAGTGGCAGTTTCCAAGCGTGTCAATTCAACCGGGCGGATTTGCGCTCGTCTTCGCCTCCGGACAGGACGGCAGCCTGACGGGTCAGGATTTGCACGCGAATTTCAGATTGAACGCCTCTGGTGAACGGCTCTTTCTCAACGCTCCGGATGGTCGCACCGTCGACGAAGTGGATCTCCCTCCGCTCGGACCGGACCAGTCGGCAGGCCGATGGCCAAACGGAGCTGGCTCGTGGCAACTCTATTCAAAAACCCAGGCCACACCCGCCGCGCCAAACTTCGAAATTTCCCTCGGGACAGTGATTGATTCACCCCGTTTTTCGCCCGAACAACGGTTCTTCCCGGCGGGCGCCGCGGTGAAGGTGGAGTTGGCTGCGGCGACGGGTCAAACGATTCGTTACACGACCGACGGTTCTCCGGTTTCAATCGTTTCCCCGGCCTATCCCGGCCCCATCGATATCCTGCGAACGACGGTGGTGCGCGCCAAAGTTTTTGACGGTGAAAACTCCAGCGTCGAAGTCGCCCGCACATTTTTCGTGGGAGCGGAACACGGGCTTCCGGTCATTTCCTTGGCCGCGCCCCCCGGAAACTTTGAGTTTCGAAACGGCTATCTTTATGGGATGGGCAGCGCCGTGATTAGCAGCGGCGGGCAGGTGCTTCAAAACTTTCCCTTTTCCGGATCCAATGCTTGGAAAGACCGGGAGGTTGAAGTTTCCCTCGAATTTTATGAGCCGGACCACCGGCTCGGCTTTCAGCTCCACGCAGGGCTGAAGATTTATGGGGCGTGGGGTTCGCGCGGTTATCCGCAAAAATCATTCGCTCTGTTCGCGCGTGAGAAATATGGCGAAGGGAAGATCCAATACCGGGTTTTTCCGGACAAAAAGATTGATACGTTTGAAACGCTCGTGCTGCGGAATTCCGGCAATGACAATCAAAGCACGCACCAAACTCCGCCCCGGCCGCCGATCACCGCGTTTGGAACGGCCCCTTCTTATGGGAGCTATTTCGTGAACGGCAGCTTCACTCTCCTGCGAGATGCCATGGAACAGCGGCTGATCCACGACATTGGCCTCGACACGCAGGCTTACCGTCCCGCGGTGGTTTACATCAACGGCGATTACTGGGGCATCTATAACATCCGCGAAAAAATCAACGAAGCGTACGTGGTGGAAAATCATGGGATCGAGAAGGGGAACATCGATCTAATCGAAGGGTACGGAGATGTCCGCGCGGGCAACGGGACCGTCTATAACGCGATGCGAAATTTCATCGCCACGCGCGACCTGCGGGACCCGGCCAATTATGCGATGGTCGAGGGCGCCTATTTGGATATCGCCAATTTCATCGATTACCACCTGGCGGTGATTTATTTTCAGAATTTCGACATCGGCAACATCAAGAGTTGGCGCGAGCGCGTGCCGAACGGACGGTTTCGCTGGATTGTTTACGATCAGGATTACGGATTTAATCTTTGGAAACCGGAGATTTACCTTCCCGCGATGGCCCGTGATTACGGGGATTACGACAACATGTTCGACTTTTACACCGCGGCTGCCGGTTCGGGGACAGGCTGGCCGAACGAAGGCGGACGGACTTTGTTGTTGCGACGGCTTCTGCTCAATCCCTCCTTCAAAGAACGGTTTATCACGCGCTGCGCTGATCTGCTGAACGGTCCATTTCGCGAAGATGTCGTTGCGGCCACGATTCGGGAGATGGCCGCGGTCATCCGCCCGGAAATTCCGCGTCATCTCGAGCGATGGAGTTGGGCGCAACTGCAACAGCGCGGCTTTGGCCGTCCGCACCAGCCGGAATACGAATCGTTCACGCCGGCGACTTGGGAAAAAAATCTCGAGGTGCTTCTCGATTTCGCGCGCAAGCGGCCCGCAAAGCTGCGGCAGGATTGCATCGCGCATTTCGCCCTGCGCGAGGGTCTCGGCGAAGTCACCGCGGAGGTGGATCCTCCCAACTCGGGCCGGCTCCGTTTGAATTCCCTGGCTTTGTCGGATTTACCATGGTCGGGCACTTTCTTCAGGGATTATCCCCTCACCGCGACGGCCATTCCCAAGCCGGGCTACCGCTTCGCCGGCTGGACGGGAGCGGGGACCTCGGGCGGCCAACCGCGGATCGAACTGCGCCTAAACGGACCCGCAACAGCGCTCACGGCTCGATTCGAACCTTATACGGCGGACGTTCCTGCGTCGCCTGCTGTGGTGATTTCCGAAATCCAATATCACCCCGCTGCAAATCAGGATTCGGGCGATTGGCTGGAATTGCACAATCGCGGCAACGTGCCGGTCAATCTGGCAGGCTGGATTCTGCGCGACGACAATGATGATCATGATTTTCTCCTGCCGGAATTGATGCTCGAGGCTGGCGCTTACGTGGTGATCTGCGAAAACGCGGCCAAATTCAACCGGACCTATCCGGGCGTGATCAATCACGTGGGGGATTTTGGTTTTGGTTTGGGGAATGGAGGCGATACCATTCGACTGTTTGATCCGACCGGCGAATTGACGTTGAGTCTGCCTTACGATGATGACCCGCCTTGGTCATCCCAAGCCGACGGGACCGGTTACACGCTGCAGTTGATCGATCCGCAGTCGTATTCCGCAGATCCTGCAGCCTGGAAGACTTCAACGGATTATGGCGGAAGTCCGGGCCGTCCCTGAGGCGCGCTCGTTTGGTCCCAGTCCGCCGTCATGCCAGATGCTGGGATTGTGCGTGCCATGCGGGTTGCGGCGGTTGAACGCAGCCAAGCGTCAGCCCGCCGCCTTCGCTCGTTTAAGCCAGGCGCGGGCATTTTCGATGTAGTCATTCAGACCGTGGTCTTGCTTAGCAGCGGAGTAAAGGTCCATGCGCTGCGCGATGACCGGACCGTATTCCAATCCGCCGAGCGGCGGTGCAATGCCGGTGCTCAAAAATGCCTGTTTGAGCAATTGTTTGTAGTGGTTCTTCTCGCATTTGTAGGCGGGAGGAGACGTGGCGATCGCCGTGCCAGCAGCTTGTGAGAGGGCAGTCTGGTCGAGCAAATACCAGCGTTCGACGTGGGGATCCGGGATGGCCGTGACGATCTCGGGATACGGGGACTTGGCCGCAGCCTTCAACACAACGTCACGGCGTGCGGTGAAGCCCTTGCAGTTTGCATCGGCGCCCACGATTAGAAGGTCGGCGTTCAAGTGACCCCGTTGACGCGCATCATTGAGGAACTTCTGGAACGCGGACAGCGAGCCACCCCCGCGGGCGCTCAGAACCTGGACGGTGAGTTGGTGTAGTGGCAATCCCTCCTCGCGGGCCAGACGGCGAAACAGCGGAGGAATAATGGCCTCTTGGGCGCTATCCTCCAAGAAGAAGGCGACCCGACGTTCAGCCGCCATAATCCCCCCGAATGATTTGCTCCTCCAAATGCGCAGCAATTTCGTGGGGTCGGTATAGGTCTCCAATTGTGGAGAAAGGCGGGAATTCGGTGGAGGCTCCAAGGCGACGGCAAACGAGCAGGTTCTCGTTGCGGAAATAGGTGGGGAGAATGGGCGAATGCGTGTTGACCAAAATCTGCCTCGAGCCGTCCGCAGCATTCAGCAGCAACTCGGCAATATTGCGGAGGCGCCGCGGGTGCACGCCGTTTTCAGGTTCCTCATAACCGAGCGTGGTCGAACCGCTCGTTGGGGAGAGGACGGCGAGTAAGCCCAAAACCCGCAGAGTGCCTTCAGAAATGAGCCGGTTGGAATATGAAGCATCATCCTCCCAGATGCGAAGGAATAGCTCCGCCTTCTCCGTGCGCTCGACATCGAGGTTTTTGAGGCGGGGAAGAAGCTGCCTCGCCGCCAGCTTGAGGGCCTCGAACTGTTTTGGATTCCGAAGGGATAGCGTGTGGTAGAAAGCTGCGAGTTCCTCGCCGCGCGGCCCCAGCACGGTCACGTCTGCGATGGCGTTTGCTTCTCGCATGAGCGCCCGAGGTTCGAAGTAGTAAAACCGGCATCGGGACATCTCCTCGCGAAATGCGGTGAGATGGGGGTAATGCGGCGCGTACAAAGGCGTCGAGGCAATCGTGTAGTCCAAGCCGATTTCGTGGCTCGTAGGATGTCCTTGTCCTTCCATGCGCAAGCTGAGTTTATTCCCCATTTTTTCCACAAACGGGTTCCGCGCCTTCTCCTCGCCGGCTCGCTGTCGCAAGGCGGCAAGTCGCTCATTCATGACGCGCATCACACCTGATTTGGATTCGATCTCCAGCTCAACTTTATAGCGGAGGAAACGCTCAGTCACACGGCTTTTGTCGGTGGGGCTGCCGTTTGTTTCATCAATCCGCTTTCGCAGATCACGAATCCGCTGCTCGGTTTCCTGGACCACAGCGTCGCTTAATTCGACGTCTACCTCGAAGCCGATCCTATGGACTTCTTTCTTCAGAAGGTCCGCGAGAGAGCCTGTGTCATAATGCACCGATTCTAATGGCAGCCCACGGTGTCCTTCAAAGGCCTCCTTGATGTTTTTGCACGTGACGAGCCGAGCAAGCAGATTCAGGGCATCGAACAGGTTGCTCTTGCCAGCCGCGTTGGGCCCGAGGATGACTGTCAACTCCTTGAGCGGGACTTCGGCGGCTTTGAGTGATTTGTAGTTCTCGATTTTGACGCGGCGTATCATGGAACACTTCTGAGGATGTTAATCATGCGGCGTGAATCCACAAGGCCTGGATTCCAAGAGCTTCACCAAAACGAAAACTGCGAGCTTCAGTAGATCGACAACGTGGAACTAGATCGCGCAAGCATGTCAGGAGGGCAGTTGCTTTTGAGCAGCGGTGCTCTTGCTTCTATTCCATCATTTCCAAAATCCGCTTTGCGCAAAAGTTTGCTCCGTCACTGGGAGGCGCTTTTTCAGGAACTTTCATCGATAATAATTCGCGCAAAGCGTGGCTCCAGCGCCCTTCCACAAAATCCTCTCGCGAGATCGCTCTCAGTGGCAGCAACGGCCCAGCCGTCTGTTCGGTGATCTCATCCTCGCGAAAATTCAGGCGCGGCGGATAGAGCAATCGGGTTCGGGCGACGATGCAATCCGCCAAAATGCCAAAGCCAAGCTTTGCGACGACCGCGTCGGAAACGCTCAATAAATCGGCAAACGAAACGTGCGGAACATTCGAGAGGCTCTGGATGTTCTCCGGTGAATCTTTCTCGTCTGCGCCAGGAGAAAAAAACAAAACTTCCGAAAGTTCGGAAGCGGCCCTCCTGAGCGCTGCGGCGGCGACTCCGCTGCGCAACCCAACGACCACGCGGGGACGCGAATCGTCTGCTGCAATTCCGCAGGCTTCCAAGACATCCGTTTTGCTGCGAGTGGAGCGCTGCGCGATCAGGGGCGTGTTGACGATTTTCGCGGGCAACTCGATGGGATGACTGAAGGGGAGTTTCAAAAACAGATTAAGCTTGCTGTAACAGCGATGAATCCGGTGCAGCAACTCGGGCCCTTCCGGATCCTCCTTCACGAACGGTTCGATGATCCAGTCCCAGCAGAAATTGCTGAAGCCGACGCCGGGCAAACCAGCCGCCGCCGCGACCTCCGCAGCCAGAAATGAAATATCCGTGATGATCAGCGAAATCTTTTGCCCGCGTGCGGAAGCGGCTTCCCGCTGCACGAAATGCTCCGCTCCCCGAATGCTATCTTTCATCGCCCGCACGGTTTCCTCGGGATTGATCGTCAAAATGTCATCTTCAATCGCCCCGGGGTCGAATCCTGGCGGAGGCCGCAGGGTGAGTGTGCGCGGAATCTTGTCGAAAATCTCCGAGGGCGCATTTGTGCGGACAAAAATCTGAAGGTCAGGCCGAAGATCGATCAGCGCTTTGATCAACTCCGCCGAGCGGCGGGCGTGTCCATGACCGTGGCCGGTCACATAAAAGGAAATTTTGCTCATGAACCGGGCCGAGTTCCGGCCGCTAAAAACAGAGGGCGGATATGGCGCTCGAAAAGATTGTCGGTGACATTCCGGGAGACCGCCGGCTCGCATTCCTTCAGCAAGCTTAGAAAACAGCCGCCCATTTTCGCCGCAATTTTATAACCGACGTGGAGCAGTTGGCGAAGATCAGCGTTGAAACGCGGGTCATTGGGGTCATGTCGCAAAGCCGCCACGAATTCTTCCGAACTCCAGCCCCGCACCTGTTCGGCCGAGGGCAACCGCTCCGCCCGGATGTCAATCACGCTCGCGTACGGCGCGCACAATTCTTCGAGGTGTTCGCGGGCGGCTTGATAAATTTCTTTGGCCAGATCGAGTCCGGCGCCGCCGCTCTCGGCCAACCCAATCAACTCCTCCAGCCACGTTGTGCCGGCGGTTTTTAAGTGCAGGCCCGCGCCGGTTTTCGCTAAAGCTCGGGCCATCGGCGCATAAATCGAAAACTTGTCGCTGCCCGAATGGACGCTCAGTTTCAAATTGGCCGGCAACGGATAGCGGCTCACCGCAAACCGGATGACCGCCAGATCGTCATTGAACTCCGTTTCGAATTGGGCCACGTCGCCGGCGTAATCAACGCCCTTGTTAAAGCGACCGGTGAACTTCGGCGCGATCGTCTGCAACGGAATTTTTTCGTCGGCGAGCGCGACGAGGATGATCAGCAATTCAACCGGTGTTTGCGGAGAGTCCGTTTCGTCCATCGACACCTCCGTGATGAACTTGCCCTCCCCTTTGGCAGATGCAATTCGGCGGTAAATCCGTCCCGCTTCGCGAACCGCGGCGAGGTGCTTTCCCGCGATCCGTTCAACGTCAGCCGGCTGAGTCTGAAACGGCTTGGCGATTTCTGGAATTTGGATGCGCCCAGCCAATTCGCCATGCCGCTCGACGAAGGCGCGCAACGCCTCGCGATCCGGCGCTTGGCCGATGGAATCCGCGACATCAATCGTAAAAAAATCCGAGTGCGGGATGAACCGGTCGACCGTGTCGAACCGAATATGATCGGCATCGACGTGGTATGGGCGCGTCCAGTGCAAGGCTTGGACGGCCGCATCAGCGGCGCTCCGGACGGAAAGAGGTTCCGAGCTGATGGTGAGATGTTCGCGATTGGATTTGTTCCAGACCGGAATGATTTCCACGCCTAACTCCGCCGCCTTTTGGCAGGCGCGGAGCTGGGCTTTGGCCTGATGAGCGAAGCGATCGCCCATGCCGAGAGAAAATTTGGCTAGAGTTAGCATAGCAAAGCTGCGCGGTTTTCGACGCCGCGCGAGGGCGGTCATGGTGTACCCGAGGCCTTAGCGCAAGCAAGCTCGTTACGTTGCAGGCCAGGCATTGCACCAATGCCCTGCTGCTTACTCTCTGGCTGCAGGCGGAAGCCCGCGTTCCTGCCGCATGCGGTTGCGCCTCTGCTCCGAGGAGCGCAGCGTTGAATCTGGACGGTTGTCAGAAAGTGAAACATTCCCATAATCGCGGCGTGAACGACAACCTGGCCCAGCTCAAAGAGGCTGCCGTGACTTATGCGCTGCGACACTGCGACTTGTTCTCCGGATTATCATCGGCCGACCTGATCAGAATCGCGAGCATCACGGCCCCGAAAATGTTCAAGGAAGGTGAATACCTTTTCCACGAAGGCGAGCCGGTGCACGGGTTTTATATCGTGCAGAAAGGAGCTGTGAACATTCACCGCACGACGCCGACAGGCAAGGAGAAAGTCATTCACATTTTTCGCGAAGGCGAGTCGTTCGCGGAGGCGGCGCTCGCGTCCACCTCGGGTTACCCCGCGGACGCTCGGGCTGTGGCCCCTTCGCAAGTGCTGCTCATTCAAAAAGAGGGATTCATGGATCTGCTCCGGTCGCATCCGGAATTGATGCTGCGGATGATGGCGTCGATCAGCGCTCATTTGAAGCATCTCGTCGAACAAATGGAAGACCTCGCGCTGAAAGACGTCGAAACTCGACTGGCCAACTGGCTCCTTAAACGCTGTCCGGATCGCGAGGGAACTGACCCGGTTCACATTCAACTCACGATTCAAAAACGAGTCCTCGCGGCCGAACTGGGCACCAGCAGCGAAACATTTTCCCGCACGCTGGCAAAATTTCGTGAGCTCGAACTCATCGCGGTGGACCGGCAAATCATCACGGTGCTGGCGCCGAATAAACTCTCCGCGTACCTCCGCGCTCATTTGCCCGAATGACGGGCGAAACCTCCGCCCGCCCCGCCGCGTTTCCCCGACAGGGCGTGGTCGGAACTCCCCGCATCCACACGGTAACGGCCGCTCCGGTAAAGGTCGTCGGCCACTTGAAACAACGCAATCGCGTCTTGCTGCAATTCCTGTTCTTTGCCGCCAGCCTCACTGAACCGCTGCAATCCCGCGCCACGAGGATCGCCCTTGTAAAATTCCACAGTTTTCCGCAATCCCAGCACAGCCATCGTCTCGCCATCAAACAAACCGATGTCACGGTTGTGGTTCAACAGCACCCGGCCTGGACCGGGTTCGAACAAGTCCCGTCCAAAAAACATCGTCTCGTAGGGGCGGCCGATCAGTCCAAGAATCGTCGGCGCCACATCCAGAGAACAGCCCAGCGCCCCGATGCGCGTCGGTTTCGACACCGCCGCCGGGCCGAGAATCAACAACGGGATTTCGTACGACTGAATTGGAATGGCCTGACTGCCGTAAACACGCGCGCCGTGGTCCGCCACAACGACAAAAATTGTATTCGTCCAAAACGCCTCCCGCCGCGCCGCCTCGAAAAAGCGGCCCAAGGAATAATCAGCGTATTTGACGGCGTGCGCGCGGCGGTGTTTGTTCGGGTTCTCGGCGATTCGTCCAGCCGGATAGGTATAAGGTTTGTGGTTCGAGACCGACAGGATCGTGCCCAAAAATGGTTGGCCGGATTTCGCTAACTCGCGGAATTCCTCGATCGATCGGGCGTACAGATCTTCGTCGCAAACGCCCCAGATCGTCGTGAACGTCGGGTGTCCAAAGTCTTTTTGCTCGATAAAACGGTCGTAGCCGTTGCGCGTCGTGAACGAACGCATTCCGTCAAAAATTCCGCGCCCACCGTACAAGAACAGCGTGTTGTATCCATCGCGCTTCAGCACGCGAGCGATTGTTTCGACGTTGTCTGACTGATCGCGCTTGACGATGGCATCGCCTGGCAGCGGCGGAAACGAGGCCAGCACTCCTTCCATGCCGCGAACTGTTCGATTGCCGGAAGCAAAAATGTTGGTGAAAAGAATTCCCTCCCGCTCGGCCAATCGGTCGAGTTCCGGCGTGAGGCTCGCACCTTTTCGTCCGAGCGATCCCCAGAATTCGGAGCCGAGACTTTCTTCGAGCAGAATAACGACGTTCAACCGCGGCTGAGCTGGGTTGCCATGAATCCGCCGGCGCAGCGATTCGCCCGTCCCGACAAAAGCATCTCCGGGCGAGTTCAACAAACGGCGCGCTCGTCGATACGCTTCATCGCGCGGCAGCGTTTTATAGAAAGCCGCAAAATCCAGATGCCGTGTCCAAAAGGCAGCGACGAACGAGAGCGTGCCGTTATTGGCAATCTCGTTGACCACACGATCTTCGCTCACTGCGGGGGCTTTCAGGTGAATGAACGTCTGCAGAAAAGCGAGCAGAGCCACGCTGGCCACGAGCGGAACGGCCCGGATCCGTCGGGGGAAATTCTCGGTCCACAAATTCTTGGCCAGGCGCCGTGCCAGCCAGCTCCAGGCCGCGGCCAGCACGAGGCAGCCGATCAACACCGATCCCACCGGATACGAATCCCAGATGTTGATGAACACTTCGTGCGGGTACAGCAGGTAATCGACAGCCACGGTGTTGAAGCGGGCCATGAATTCTTCAAAGAAAAAGTATTCAACGGCGAACAGGAAGAGTTGGACCAGCCAGAAAAAGACCGCCGCAGTGAAAAAAAGAACCCGGTGGAACTTCGCGGAAAACCAGCGGTCGGGCACGATCCAGAACCAGACGAGAACGGGCAGGGTCAGGAGCAAGGCGACAAAGCAATCCCGGGCCAACCCAATCCCAGCGACGAGAGCGAATGCGCCCGTGAAGTTTTGGTGTGAAGGACCGAATTTTAAAAACAGGCCGACGCGCAAGAGGGTCTGAGCGGCCAGCAGCGAGAAAAACAAAAACAGCGCCCAGCCATAGCGCGAGCGCATCCAGCGTTTGAGTTTCTGATCCAATTATTCCAGCTCCGTGATCCCGACTCGGCGGCTGGCGCGGCGGGCTTCCACCGCGGCGCGCAGCTGCTCGTAGATGCTAGCCCCGTTTTTCAGCCCTCTCAATTCAATGAACGAAGTGGAAATATCCGTGGAATAAACTCGAATGTTCGACATGCCAACCATGCGGTCCCAGAACGGCTCCTCGAGCGACAGATCTTTTACGCGGTACAATTCCAGGTCTTCCGTCTTTCGGTTGAAGACCCCGGTCCGCAAACGAAGCCGCTGATTTGAAATCGTCATGCGGCGGGAACGGGTTTCCACCCAGCGCGCGATGAAAAAGGTCAAAGGAAGAATCATCCAACCGGCGAAAATCATTAGGTACAGGCCGGAGTTTTGCGGATGCGACGGGCTGCTCTTCCAGAGCCATAAGATCGGCACGATCACCAGCGCCAACAAAAGCATCAGCAAATAAAACCCGACATTTTGCCATTGCGATGGGCTTCCTTCCCAGAGCACCTGTTCGCTCACTGGTTGTGGGGCCGGACCGGAGGGAGGCTGGATTCCAGATTCCATAATGCCAGAACGTAGAATTGGAATTGGCATTTGTCAGCAACGAAACCGCTGGCGCGGCGAGGCTGGTTAAGTCCTGAAGGTCGGTAAAGGCGTTAAAGACGTTAAAAAGGTTAAAAGCGGTCACCGTCCCACCGTCGCACCCTCCTTCGCTGAAGCTTCGGAGGGCAGGCCGTCGCACCGTCTACCGTCCTGATCGGATGTACGCGACGAGATCCAAAATCTCTTCGCGCGTGAAGTTGTTGGCCAGACCTTCCGGCATCGGCGAGAGGAGCGATGGCCGGAGCTGATCAATGTTTTTGGCCGGGATTTTTTCGGCCGCGCCAGTGGATGGATCCGTTTCAATCACAACTTCGGTTGCCGATCTACGCGTCAACCTGCCAATCACAGTGTCGCCATTTTTCAGAAGCGCGGTGGTGTTTTGGTACTGCTCGGAAATCACCTTCGACGGCTCGAGAATCGATTCCAGGACCGAGCGAGCGTCGTATTTGCTGCCAGCGCCGGTCAATTCGGGACCGACCGTGCCGCCGTCATTGCCGAACCGGTGACAAACCAAGCATTGGGCCTCGGCAAAAACTTGCCTCCCCCGATCGAAATTCCGGGCCGGGCCAGCGGCTGGCAGGTCCGCCGCGAAATCGGTCAGCTTCCATTCGCGCACGAATGGCCGGTTCGATGCAGGCAACGAACGGGCTTTCTGAAACGGGATTTCGATCAGTGATGCCAGCGCGGTCCGTTCGGTTGGCGAAAGCGAAGCCAAGGCATCAGCCCGAAATTCGCGCAAGTAACGATCGACCCAAGCGCCATCGACGTACTTCCGTCCGGCGTCTTGGAACCAACCGACCAGTTCGGCTGGATGCCCTAACTTCTCGCGCGGCCGCAGCCACCACTCGATGAAACGGCGCCGCTCTGGCAATGTCCAACCCGTGCGCAGATTTCTTAGTTGGGCCACGTAATGGAATTGTTCCTCCTGAGTTCGCGCCCGCTCGATCAGTTCGAGCGTTTTCGGAAGGACGTTGGGCGCATCGAGAAAAATCAGCAGCCGCGAGAGCTCGCGGTTCAACGGGAAACTTGCTGCCGGATATTCTTTCGAAAATTTTTGCGCGAGCGCCTGAGCGGCGCTGGTGTCGGGCCGGCCGTTTCTGCTGAAACTGATTTCCAGGACCCGCAACTCAGCGAGCTTCAGCTCGTCGTCGAGACGTTCGAATTCGAATTTTTCGAGCGCCTTCAACAATTCTGATTGGGGCTCCTTCCCGCCCATTCGCGCCAGCGCCACCAGCCCGCTCAAGCCGCGACGCGGGTTGGATTCAGTCAAGGCGCGTGTTTTCCACTCCGACAGCGGCTGAGATTCCAAAGCGATCCGCGCCGCATGCCGGATAAAACGGTCATCGCTCCCGAGATGCCGCCAAACGAAATCGACTGCGCCCGGTTTTGCGGCGCCATGAAATTGCTCGAGCCGGCGCCGGAGATCCCGGGCAGTGAAAGCAGCGGCGTTGGTCTGCGAGGCCGTCAGCCAGGAAAAGTCGCTGACCGCGCCGGAATAACTCACTCGATACAGCCCGGATTGCGTGCCGCGGCCGCCCGTGATGAAGTACATGGCGCCATCCGGCCCGAAGGCGAGCGAGGTCAGGTTGAGCGGCGACCCGTGCAAAAAGGTTTCCACGCTGCCGCTGTAACTTGCGCCTCGCGGGGCGAGATGAATTGCGAAAATCCGGCCGTACGACCAATCCATCGCGAACAATGCGCGGCGATATTTTTCCGGGAAGTGGCTTCGTGTTCCGAATTTGACGCCGGTGGGCGAACCGATTCCGACGTTCACAACACCAGGCAAGCTGTCGTCGTAATAATCTGGCCACAGCCGTGTGCCATCCCGCCAGCCATATTCTCCGCCGGAGACCATGTGCACGATTCGAGTTGGGCGATACCAGGTGGTGCCCCAATCCCATTCCATATCGCTGTCGAAGGCGAAGAGCTCGCCCTCCGGGCTGAAGTCGAAGTCGTAGGAATTGCGCAGGCCGCCCATAAAAAGCTCCCACGTTTTGCCTTCCAGATCGGTGCGAACCACATACCCTGCGGGTGCCATCGCGCCGCTCGAATCCCCCATCTCATCGGGATTCAACGACAGCACGTCGTCGGCGAAGTTCCGGTGCGGCGATGACAGTGATAGGCCTTGCGGCGGCTTCGTGCCGTTTCCATTCAGGACATAAATTTTTCCGTCGGGCCCCAGCGCAAGAGCGTGGTAACCGTGTTCGCTTCCGCCGTCGAAATGCTTCAGCAACCGCACTTCATTCGTGTCGAATCGATCGTTACCATTTGTGTCCTCCAACAGGTAAAGCCCAGCGCCGCTCGGACCGTGAGCGTTGGCGTAGAGGCGGCCGTTTGCCCAGAGCAAACCCATGGCATAGTGAATCGGCACGGGAATCTTTTCGGCGTTGGTGACTTGGCCATCCGAAATGGTGAACCGCAGCAGCGGCCGCGCGTCGCCCTCGGGTGAAACAATGATTCTGCCGCGGCCATCGAAGGCGAAGCAAATCCAGGACCCTTCGTCAGGATCGGCGGAACGGAGCAGGTCGACCCGAAACCCCGGTGGAACCGTCAGAGCGGTCGGCGAAGTCGCTTCCGCGCGCAGCAGAACATCACCCCATGGAGGAATTCCGTGCGCGCCGAGCGATTGGGCGGGAGTCCAGCGGGCGGCGTTAAAAGCAAGCATGGTCCAACCCGGTTCTTCATTTGTGGAAGCGAGCCAGGAGCTATCCGTCACGATTATTTTCTCGCCGCCACCCAGGGTAAGGTGCGCGAGCAGGCCAGCAGGCCCAGTTCGGTTGCGGGCGCGAACGGCGATCACATTTTCGCCTTGGTTCAATCGCACGGTCACTTCCGCTCGCAACGGCCGGTCCCATTGTTCACAACTGGCCACGCGCGTGCCGTTCAGAAAAACTTCGGCTTGGTCATCCGCTGCAAGAGTCAGTCGAGAATTCCAGAGCAACGGCGGGGTTTGGAATGTCTTCCGGAAATAAACCGTTTCTTCGCGGAGCCCGGCGGACTTGGAAGAATGCCAGATCCATTCGGGCGTTTTGGATTCGGCTGCGCCGACTGCGACCGCCGACAAAAGACAGAAACACAAAAGGCAAAGCTTCATGGGAGTGCTCCCAGTGAATAAATGGATTCGAGGCGGGAGGCAATGGTGAAGCGTAGCGCAGACATTCTTGTCTGCGAGTTAGAGGAACTTTCCAGTTCCTCCATGCACCAGTGAAATTGCAGAACCGTCTCGGCTCGCCGGCTGGAAAGCCGGGCGAGAATCGTTACCGCGCATCCGCCGCGTGCATCCCAGCCGGCGCAAACTCGATTCGAGAAAGCTGGGCGTCTTTGTTGTCGCCGTTGTAAGCCGTCCCCCACTCCAACAAATAGAGCGCCCCGTCCGGCCCGAGTTCCAAGTCGATTGGGCGTTTGAATTCCAGGCCCGGCAGAAAGCGTTCGATCGTGCCGATCGTTTCCTGCGAGTTCAATTTTACGGCCAGGATCCAACCGCGCATCCAATCATAAATGAACAGCGTGTGATCGAGGGTCTGGGGCAGCTTGATCGGCGATGGCGATGCCGGATCAAAATGATAAACCGGTCCGGCCATCGCGGAACGGCCGCCGCTGGAACAAATCGGAAAACGCGTCGACGGCCCGTACGGATACGAAAGAAGCGCCGCTTGAGCGGGAGGGAGCTCCTTCAAACCCGAGTTGTTCGGCGAAGTATTAATCGGTTTGGCCGGATCCCACGCCGCGCCCGAAGTTTTTTCAGCAAAGTCATATTTACGATACGGACGGTTGTCCGCGACGAAATGCGGCCAGCCAAAATTTCCAGCCCGGCGCGCCTGATTGATCTCATCGAACCCGGCCGGCCCGCGGGTTGGATTCGGCGCTTGCGCGTCAGGGCCAACCTCGCCCCAGTAAAGAAAGCCGGTTTGCTGATCGACCGAAATTCGAAACGGGTTGCGATTACCCATCACGTATATTTCCGGCCTGGTCTTCGCCAGCCCCGCTGGAAAGAGGTTTCCCGGAGGAATCGTCACGGTTCCGTCCGGTTCGGGATGAATGCGCAGAATTTTTCCGCGAAGATCGTTTGAATTCGCGGACGTGCCTTGCGCGTCCCAAGGCGAGCGGCCGGGGCGTTCGTCGCTGGGACTAAAACCGTCCGACGCGAATGGGTTGACGTTGTCCCCCGTGGAAACGTAAAGGTTTCCGTCCGGGCCGAACGCGAGTGATCCGCCAGTGTGGCAGGGCGGTTGCAACCGCTGGGTCGTGATCCGGAGCAAAATCTTTTCCGAAGCAAGATCGAGCGTTCGACCTTCCAAGGTGAATCGCGAGACGCGGTTCTCTGAAATTTCGGGCGCGGAATAAAACAGGTAAACCCAACTGTTCTTGGCAAACCCAGGATCGAGGGCGAGGCCGAGCAACCCATCGTCCAGATTCGTGCACACGGTCAACTGTGCGATCGCGGAGGTGTGGCGAGTTTTCGGATCCCACAGTTTCACGCCACCGCTGATCTCGACATAGAAGACACGCCCGTCCGGAGCGACCGCGAGCTCCATTGGATTTTTTGGAGTAGAATCAAGGAGTGTTTTACGAAAGCGCGGATCTGCATTCGTCGAAAAATCGGCCGGCTTCGTTCCGACGGCAACCTCGATCCCCCCGAGGAGATGCGCGATGAAGGCGGGCTCGCGATAGCTTTCCTCCGTGTGGCCCAGGCCGGTGTACCAGATTCGGCCGCGCTCCCATTGCTTGCACCAGGAGATCGGATGATCGTAACCCATCGTGCCGCCCGAGTAAGTGGATTCGTCCAGCGAGAGCAGCACGTGGACTTTCCCGCGGGGATTGAAATCATAATTGTACCACTCATCCGTTCGCGCCCATCTCGCCCGGAGATGCTTCGTGCAAGCGCTTTGCTGATCGTCGACATTCACAATGGCAGCGCTGATGGCCGGATGACTGACGAATTGGGCGCAGAGTGATTGACCGTACCAATTCCAGCTCCCCTCCGTTGCTTCGCGCCCTGGAATCGCGGCGTGAATCGCGGCCAATCCTCCGCCATTGCGAAGGTACTCCTCGAAGGCGCTTTGCTGCTCATCATTTAAAATGTCCCCGGACGTGTTGAGGAAAATCACGGCTTGAAACCGGGCCAGGTTGGTTTTGGTGAACGCCCCCGGATCTTCAGTCGCTTCGACGGCGAATCCGTGCGAGGCGCCCAAATCGCGAATGGCAGCGATGCCCGCTGGAATTGAGGCATGCCGAAACAAGGTGGTTTTAGAATAGACCAGGACGCGGAACCGGAGATCGTCGCCAGCTCGAGAGGCAAGTTCATTCGAGAGAAGCAGCGCGATGGGCGCGATCAGCGACAGCAAGAAGTTTTTCATGGAGTTGGCAGACCCTGCCAAACCTGGCCTGCGGCAGAATTGATCGGCATCAACGGACGATGCCGCCGAAGAAGGCGCAAGAACCGGAAACTAATTTTGCGCGACACTATCCATGGGCGCGCCTCGCCCGGAACGCAGCGTTTGCGCTGCAGCCAAGGCATTGCGCCAAACACTCCGGGGAGTACTCCATCTTGCGGAACGGGAGGAGCGCTTTGTCAGCGTTACGGCGCCGCTGCTAATTCTGTTCCCGGCGTTGCCTGGCGCGATTTGGGTTCCGCTTGCACGCGCTCGAACATCGTTTCCAGATCACGAATGTACTGCGGAAAATCGTATCGTTCGCTGACCAGCTGAAGCCCGTTTTCTCCCATTGTTTGCGCGAGCGATTTGTCCGTCAGCAACTGATCAATCCGAGCGGCGTATCGCCCGCGGTCCATCCACGGCACGAGGAAGCCGTTGTGCCCATCGATCAACCAATCGCGAATTCCGCCCGCGTCGAACGCCACGACTGGAAGCGCATAGCGCATGACTTCCAGCCCGATCGTGGCGATCGGCTCGGGCCAAACGGAACTGATCACGACCACGCTGCACTCGCGGTAATAACTTTTGAGTTCCTCCTGCGGAACGAACCCTTTGAAATGAACTCGGTCATTCAAACGGAGCTTCTGCGAAAGCCGCTCGCAATAACTCCGATGATTGCCGTCGCCAAGGATGATGCACTCGAAGGGCGTTCGCATCTGCGCGAGGCTTTCCAGCAGCACGTCCACGCCTTTGCCGCGAATGAGCTGGCCGGCGTAAAGGATCAGATTGCGATCGCTGAACGAACTTCGAATGGACGGGTCGCCCATTCGCGGCACCGGCGCATGGATCTCGATCCGATCGCGCTTGAATCCGTTTTTGAGCAGCTCATCCCGCATGTAGGTCGTCACGACCACCATGCGATTAAACTGCCGGTTCAGCTCGATCTCTTTTTTCTTTCCGCCGTAACTGACCCATTTTAGCGGCAGAATCCCGTGGCGGTTCCGCACGAGGGCCGCGCCGCACGGAAAAACACAGAAGGGCGATGCCGCGCGCGTGCAGATCCTCCGGGTAAAATAATTATATTTGTAGCTGCGCATGCAATAGATGTCGTGGTCGTGCACCATTCGCACCAGCGGCGCGCCGGATTCAACTAAGGCGGTGATGACTTCGAGATCCGCCATCTTGTGGACGTACACTGCGTCCGGCTGAAATTTCGCCAGCGCGGCGCGTGTGAGTGCGTTGTGGCCGCTGCCGGCTAAAGGAAAGCGCGGATTGAAAACAGCGCGCCAGTTCTCGACGCCCTTGCCTGTCTCGGGCCCGTGCAAAATGGCGATCTCGTGCCCGCGCGCGCGGAGCTCAGTCGCGGTGATAAATGCGTTCGCCTCCGCGCCCGCCAGTGAGCCGAAACATTCGTGAACGAAGAGTAATCTCATGGGTCAGGGTTGGTTCAAAACATAGATTCCCACTGGATTCCTTGAACCTCAAAAGTTATTGCATCTGAGTCAACTTTTCAGCCTCACCGCTTTCGAAGCATTCCGCCTCAAGGAATCTAGATCATCAATAATTCGGCAAGGGCCGCATTTCAAACAGAACCCGTCCGGTTCGGCGGTTTCAGGTTTTTCCTGATGGAATAGTCGGGCTTTTCGTCCGGACCCAAAACGTGCGGCCCCCCGATTGTTGGCGGTGCAGCCATTCTAATAAACTGGTCGCACAATTTCAGCGCATCTACAGGGTGATAGATGAAGTTGGAGCCCGCTGAAGCCGACACATGAAAGACAAAGGTTCACACAAATTGGCCGTGGAATTCCTGACGGATGCCGCGGCAAGCCCAGCGGAATGGCCGGTCGCGATCACTCGGATTCGCGGGGGCTCGCTCCGATCAAGTCCAAGAGTGTCGGTCCTCCGCGACCAATCGTTCTGGGGTCCTTGCGCGGCGCGGGTTCTTAACTTTACACAATTCTCCACGAGAGCCGCTGAAGCGCATCGCTCTGCTGCAAAGCTCGATCGATTGCCTTCTTGAAATTTTTGGGAGGAAAAACCCGCCGTCTCCAACCATGGAATTTTCGTTCCTGACGGCGGCTTTCCAGGGGCCGACCAATGCTTGCGTGCGCCAGATCTACCCGTTTGGCGCACGTTTTTTTTGATGGCCTCTTTGCGCCACCAGCGGCGCGCGGGCGCCTTTGGCCGTCGATTGCGTTTTCACCACTCAAGGGGATATATTCCATAAGCCAACTCGGCCAAAGTTTTTGCGGCCGTCGCGACGAAGATTATGAGCTCCGGGAGCAAAACCGCGGGAACCCGCAAGCGCGCGACGCCAAAGAAGGCCGAACTCGACATCGACGGCCGGGGCGTGCCCGTTTCGAATCTCGATAAAGTGCTTTATCCAAAAGCCGCGTTCACCAAAGGCCAGGTGATCGATTATTACATCCGCGTTTCACCGGTTTTGTTGCCGCACCTCCGCGATCGGCCGCTGACGCTGAAACGCTATCCCGAGGGAGTGGAAGGTCATTTCTTCTACGAAAAGCGCTGCCCGCCTTACCGGCCTGACTGGATTAAAACCGCTGCCATTTGGAGTGAAGGCAACCAGGCTGAAATCAATTTTTGCGTCATCAACGATTTGCCGAGCTTGGTCTGGGCAGCCAACCTCGCAGACCTTGAACTCCACACTTATCTGGCGCGCGCCAAATCGTTTGATCGGCCGACCATGGTCGTATTCGATCTCGATCCGGGACCGCCCGCCACCATCATCGACTGCGCTCAAGTCGCGATTTGGATGAAGGCCCTTCTCGACAAGCTTCAGCTCAAATCATTCCCGAAGACTTCCGGCTCGAAAGGGCTGCAGGTTTATATTCCGCTCAATTCGGCCGTAACGTACGACGCCACCAAAACCTTTTCTCATAACGTCGCGCAGCGGCTCGAACAGGAGCACCCCGATCGCGTTGTTTCGAAAATGGCGAAAGTCCTTCGCGCCGGGAAAGTGCTGGTGGATTGGAGCCAGAACGATCCGCACAAAACAACCGTTTGCGTCTACTCGTTGCGCGCGAAAGAGCGGCCCACCGCGTCGACGCCGGTCACATGGCTGGAAGTGGAGGCGGCGCTGCAAAAGAAAGCGCCCGAGTTGTTGACCTTTACCTCTGTAGAAACGCTCGATCGGGTCGAGAAGCTCGGGGACCTGTTTGCGCCCGTTCTGCAGCTGAAACAAACACTGCGAGGCCTAACACCTTAGCCGCCGGGTCTGAACAGGCGCATCGCTGGCGGCGCCCGGGACAACACGAATCATCGAAACGGACATTTTCCTCAACGAATATGGCGCCTCCATCTAAAACAAAAGCGGCCGCGCGAAGCCTGAGGGAGTATCGCCGCAAACGCGACTTCAAGCAGACACCCGAGCCGAGCGGCGCTGCCGCAGCCCCTGCCCCGGCGAATTTTTTCATCATTCAGAAGCACGCTGCCTCCCGCTTGCACTATGATTTCCGGCTCGCGATCGACGGGGTCCTTAAATCATGGGCCGTCCCCAAAGGGTTGCCCACTCGCAAAGGCGACAAGCGGCTCGCTGTCCAGGTGGAAGATCATCCGATGGATTACGCGAACTTCGAAGGCACAATCGCTCCAGGAAACTATGGCGCCGGCACGGTCATGGTTTGGGACCGCGGCGAATTCGAAATGCTCGGCGGCGAACCGAACGAGGCGTTGAAGTCCGGAAAACTCCACTTGCTCCTCAAAGGAAAAAAACTGAACGGCGAATGGACGCTGATTCGCCTGCGGCCACGCGGCCAGGAAAAAGAGAACTGGCTGATTCTAAAAACTGGCGGCGATGTTCCAGACATTTCCCCGAAGGCCGACGATCAATCGGCGTTAACGCGCCGCTCGATGGAACAAATCGCTCACGCCAACGGCGCTGAATGGCAAAGCAACCGGCGAGCGCGCGCCTCGTCGGCAAAACCGCTTTCGATTAAAGGCTCGTCGGCGAAATCGGCCAAGTTCTCTTCCCAGCTCGGAAATCTGCCCGTTCAAGCGCCGGGCTTTATCGAACCGATGAAAGCGCTGCTGGTTGAAAAGCTCCCCGCGGGTCCGGAGTGGGTTTATGAAATTAAGTTCGACGGAATTCGCGCGCTGGCCATCAAGAACGGCGATCGTTTCGCGCTCGTCTCTCGAAACAAAAAAGAATTGCGCTATCCAGATTTGGCAGCCGCGCTCGAGAACCAAATCCCCGCAGGCAAGTTCATGCTCGACGGCGAAATCGTCGCCATTGATTCCGACGGGCGGCCGAGTTTTCAGTTGCTGCAAAATGCCCGAAAACCGATCGGACCCAAGTCACCGCTTTTTTATTACGCATTCGATTTGCTCAACCTGGAGGGCCGGGATCTAACGCGAGAACCGCTCGAAAATCGAAAACAGCTGCTGGCCAAATTGCTCGACGGCGTTGCCGGCCCGATCCAATTCTCCGCCCCGCTCCAAGGTGACCCAGCCAAAGTCACGCGGCAGATGCAATCGTTGGGGCTCGAAGGCATCATCGCCAAGAAAAAGCACTCGAGCTATGAGGCCGGACGGAGGAGCGGCGGGTGGATAAAGTTTAAATGGGTGCTTTCGCAGGAATTCGTTATTGGCGGTTACACCCCGCCGCAAGGGACCCGCGATTATCTTGGTGCAATTTTGGTCGGCTATTACGAAGCGGGAAAACTCCTCTTCGCGTCGAAGGTGGGGACCGGTTTCAATCAAGCCTTGCTCGAATCGCTCCATGAACAATTCCAAGCCATCCTCGCTCCGCAATGCCCTTTCGCCAACCTGCCAGAAGGGCCGGGCGGGTTAACTGCGTCCGCGATGCGAAAATGCACTTGGCTCAAACCACAGATTGTCTGCCAAATTGGCTTCGCCGAGTGGACTCGGGACGGCCACCTCCGTCAACCGCGGTTCCTCGGTTTGCGTGAAGATAAGAGCGCTACTGAAGTGGTTCGGGAACGACCGGCTGGGTAGCGCGTCACTGGCGCGTTAACCTTGCCGGCGCCCGCCCTTTTTTACTTGGCTGCTTGCTTGCGAATTTACGGGGAACCAGCTACGACAGGAGCCGGGCCTTATGAAAATCTCTCCTCCAGCTGGCGTGCCGCTTGCGCTGATCCTTGCGGGCATGGGCTTCTTGGGCTGCCAACACCAAAGTCCGCCTCCCGCACCGCCACCGGACACAAATTATTCAGGCAAGTTTCTCATCGGCCCGCATCGGGACAATTATATCGGCGTGATCGTCAGCCGCGTGGGACCGCCGACCTGGTGCTACATATTAGAAAGCTTCGATACCGTGGGAACGAATCTCCCAACTTGGAATCTAAAATCGCCGATGCCTGGCGCGCCGAACGGTCATCCGAGCGGGGTCGGTTTTACAAATCTCACGCTCGCCGCGGCCCAGTGCACGGTGACGAACCTGACGCCAGGCTGGCAAGTGAACTTCGGAACGAACTTGGTTCTGTTTACTACCAACCTTGCAGGAACAAGCCGGATCTCCTTCTGCCTCGAATGTGACAAAACGAACGGGAGCTTCAACCTGACTCTCAAGGATGCGCATGGCAACACCGTTCCGGTCGGGCCGATCGCAGGACCGCAATAGAGCCAGCGCTCCGCTTCACAATTCCGGCAAACTGGCTTTAACCGACTCGCTGGCGGATTTTCCCCCGGTCAACGTTGTCGGCGGCGGCGCCAAACTCCCAAGGCCCTCGCGCAGCAAGGCCAGGTCGCGATGCAACGCCTCGATCAATTTCTGGCCGGCAATCTGAGCCCCATCATCAGCGGCATCGCGACCGATGAACCACATCGCGAGCGTTGCGGTCATGTCCCGTCATCGCACGGCCGAAACCGCTGCCTCGTAACTGGCAAGTGTCTCGGCGAATCGTGTGACGGTCGCGTTCAGGTCGCGGAGCAGGCCATCGTGCAGGCTGTAAATCCAGCCATGCACAGCGAGCTCCTGCCCGCGTTCCCAAGCATCCCGGGCAATCGTCGTTTGGCACACGTTGGTCACCTGCTCGATTACATTCAACTCGCAGAGCCGGTCCGAAGCTGCGTCCCCTGCCGCCGCCAAACGTTGCTGGTGTTTCCGCCGAACATCCTCAACGTGCCGGAGCCAATTATCACTCAACCCTATTCGCTCGCGGCGAAGCGCGGCTTGCACGCCGCTGCAGCCGTAATGGCCGCAAACGATGATGTGGCGCACCTTCAGAATATCGACGGCAAATTGCATCACGGACAAACAATTCAGGTCCGTGTGCACAACGAGGTTCGCGACATTTCGATGGACGAACAGTTCTCCCGGCAGAAGACCGACGATTTGATTTGCCGGCACGCGACTATCCGAACAGCCAATCCAGAGATAGTTCGGCGACTGCTGCTGCGAAAGCTTGAGAAAAAAATCCGGATCCTGCAGGCGAATGCCTTCCGCCCACGCTTTGTTACTCTCGAAAAGATGACTCAGTGTTCGCATTGTGTTCCCTTCGCTTGGCAACAAACCGCCGCCTTGGAATGATCGCAGTGAGGCACATTTTGACTCAGCGTTCAGCGCTCGTGCAGCGGCCTGGCCGCGTTTTGTAGCGGTTCTTGCGGCGTTAGTCGAAACTTTTGACGTTCTCTCAGCTGGGGGATTGGTAGAGCCCAATTATATTTCGGCCCGGGCCGCGGAAGCCGGCGGTGATCTCCGGCGCATCGACGCCCCGCAACAGATTTTACCGTGTGGATTATTGTGGAGCATGTGAACGGGTCATGTCCGTTTGTCATGACGGAGATGCTGCGGAATGAACGTTTCACAGATCGAACCGTCAGGAGAGACGAACCTTGAACCTACCCTTGCGCCCGCGTGCGCTTTTCAACTTTTTCATTGTCATCGCTTCGCTGGTTCGGAAGATGTCCGAATCCGTCGGAAGTTTGCCGGCGGCCAGGAAGTTTTTACTATGCGCACTTACTCGAATTTTATCAGCGGTGAATGGACCGGGGCCTCTTCCGGAAAAACCAGCGAAACCAAAAATCCCGCGGATACACGAGAGGTTGTCGCGACTTATCCGCTCAGCGGCCAAGCCGAAGCCGAAGCGGCGATCGGCGCCGCACAAACAGCGTTTCCCAGCTGGAGCGCACAAACGGCAGTCGCGCGGGGCCGAATCTTGAGCAAAGCGTCGCAGTTGATCGAGGCTCGCAAAGCGGAGCTGGCGGAAATTCTCACCCGCGAAGAAGGCAAAACGCTCGCTGAAAGCACTGGAGAAGTTCAGCGGACGGCGGACATCTTTCGTTTTTTTGGCGGGCTCAGTTACACCTACGGCGGGATCACGCTGCCGCATGATCTGCCCAACAACTTTCTCTTCACTACGCGGCAAGCGGTGGGCGTGGTTGGGCTGATCACGCCCTGGAACTTTCCGATTGCGATTCCTGCTTGGAAACTTGCTCCAGCTTTGCTCTGTGGCAACACCGTAGTGCTGAAGCCGGCCTCCCCTGCCCCAGCCATGGCGCTTGAATTGGCCCGCGTTCTCCACGAGGCAGGATTGCCAAAAGGCGTTTTCAATGTTGTCGTCGGCGAAGGCCGCGCCATTGGAGGAACGCTGGCATCACATCGCGCAGTGGCGGCGCTTTCATTCACTGGGTCGTACGTCGTCGGGCGGGAAATTTACCAGCAACTGGCGCAGCGGATGGCCCGGGCGCAAATGGAGATGGGCGGGAAGAACCCGTTGATCGTGCTCGCGGATGCGGATCTCGACCTGGCCGCGACACTCATCGTCCGAGGCGGTTTTGGACTCACGGGCCAGGCTTGCACGGCGACGAGCCGCATTCTGGTGGAGCGCAAGGTGGCCGAGCCGTTGATTGAAAAGCTAACCGGAAAAACCCGCGCGTTAAGAGTTGGAAACGGATTGCAGCCGGGGATCGACATGGGCCCTGCGGTCAACCAACAAGAATTGGATGGCAATTTCGAATATCTCGATCACGCGCTGAAAGAAGGAGCGGAACTGATTTGCGGCGGCAAACGGTTGCAGGATGGCGATCGCGCCCACGGCTATTTCATGGAACCGACTTTGCTCCGGCGCGTCACGCCGTCCATGCGCATCGCGCGCGAAGAAGTCTTCGGTCCCGTGATCGGAATTATCGAGGTCGATGGCTTCGACGAAGCTTTGACAATCGCGAACAGCTTGGATGTGGGATTGTCCGCATCAATCGTCACTCGCGATCTAAAAAAGGCGATGACATACGCGGATCGAATCGAGGTGGGTGTCGTGAAGATCAATCAAATCACGACCGGCCTGGCATTGCAGGCGCCATTCGGTGGCGTTAAAAAATCGAGCACCGATTCGTTTAAAGAACAAGGCGCCGGCGCGATCGATTTTTATAGCCGGATCAAGACGGTCTATTTGGATTACTCGGCGTGAGACCGTGGTCGGTAGTCGGTAGTCGGTGGTCGGTTTCTGAACAAGATGAGCAGGATTTATGTATTTGTGCCGATTTCATACGAGCGACGGCGAGGTTCGCGTTGGTTTGCTCGAACGAGCCCATGCAGCGGAGCTTCTCGATTTAACTGACGCCGGGATCGATGGGTTGGGAACTTTGTTGGAAAGCGCCGACTTGCTGCCGGAATTGCGCCGCCTCAGCCGCGAACACGTGCGCAAGCAATCCATTGCGGCAATGAAATTGTTGCCGCCAATCGAAGCGCAGGAAGTCTGGGCCGCAGGTGTGACGTATCTCCGCAGCCGCCAGGCTCGGATGGAGGAGTCTGAATTCAGCGCCAATGCGTACGATCGCGTCTACGAGGCAGCGCGGCCGGAATTGTTTTTCAAATCGGCAGCCGAAAAAGTCGTTGCTCCGGGCGAGCCCGTGGGAATTCGCAGCGATGGCCGTTGGAATGTGCCGGAACCGGAACTCGCGCTCGTCTTTAATTCGCGCCGCGATCTCGTCGGTTTTACCGTCGGGAACGACATGAGCTCGCGGGATATCGAAGGGGAAAATCTCCTCTACCTGCCGCAGGCGAAAGTGTATCACCGATCGTGCGCTTTGGGCCCCTGGATTCGCGTCGGGACAACCGAGGAGGACGCGCGCAGCTGGAAGATTATTCTAGTGATCCAGCGGCGGGGCCAAACGATTTTTCAGGGAGAGACGAAGGTTGCGAACATCAAGAGGAGTTTCAGCGAATTGGGGGAATACTTGTTCCGGTGTCAGCAGTTTCCAAATGGCGCCGTGCTGCTGACCGGCACGGGGATTGTGCCGCCGGATGATTTTACCTTGGAAGCGAATGACAGCGTCAGCATGGAGATTTCCGGCATTGGCAAACTGACAAATCCGGTGATGGTGGTGTGAAAGCAGGCCTGCCCTCCGAAGCTTCAGCGAAGGAGGGTGCGACGGTGCGACGGTGCGACAGTAAGACGGTGGATCGAGAAAGTTCGAAGCACGAAACACGAAACAAATCCGAACCACCGAAATTCAAATGATCAAAATGACGGAGCTTGTGTGCATGCGGTCTTTGTTTTGGTGATGGCTGGTTTTGAATTTTGACATCGTTTCGAATTTCAAAATTCGAGTTTCCAGTTCTTGGGTGAGACGGCCTGCCTGGTCTGCGAAGGAGGAAAGATGGAAAGAATGGCTGAATTTTTGGATGATTGGATCATTGGACGGCGACAGTGGGTGAGCCGTTGATGAGTGGCTCGCAAACCGGAATTCACCTTTGACAGACCTGTATCCGGTTGGCATGGTTTGCGGACGATTTAAGAAGGGCGGTTGCCTTTCCAAAGCAGAAATTGCTCGGGTATTTGATATTTTATGGCTGAATTAGCTGGAAATTTATTGGTCGCCCAATCGGGCGGCCCGACGGCGGTGATCAACGCCAGTGTAGCCGGGGTGATTCAAGAGGCGGGCAAGCACGAATTTATCGAGGAGATCTACGGCGGCCTGAATGGAATTGTTGGAATCCTCAAGGAAGAGCTGATCGATTTGAACGAGGAAAAAGCCCGCGCGATTGAAGACCTAAAACACACTCCCGGCGCGGCGCTCGGAACTTGCCGCTATAAGCTCGATTTCAAAAAGCATCCCGAGCAAGCCGCCAAAGATATGGACCGGCTATTCGAGGTCTTCCAGGCGCACAACATTCGCTACTTTTTTTACGTCGGCGGCAACGATTCACAGGACACGTCGCATCAAATTCATCAGCAAGCCCAGCAACGAAATTACGAATTGCGCGTGATCGGCGTTCCGAAGACGATCGACAACGATTTGCCGCATACCGATCACTCGCCGGGCTACGGCTCAGCCATTAGATATGCCGCCACAACAGTGATGGAAGTCGCGGTCGACGTCGGCAGCATGGCCACCGACAAAGGCTCTTGCTGCATCATCGAAGTGATGGGACGAACGGCCGGCTGGATCGCCGCGGGCGCTGTCTTGGCGCGGCGCACTCCGAATGACGCGCCTCATATCATTCTACTCCCGGAGCTCCCGTTCGATGAACAACCCTTCCTGCAGAAAGTGCAAGAGACCGTAAATACGGTGAAGAATTGCATTGTCGTCGTAGGCGAGGGAATCAAGGACAAAGCGGGCGAAGAGTTGGGCGCGGACAAGAACAAGCTCGATTCGTTCGGGCATCCCGTTTTGTCCGGAGCCGCTGAGCGACTCGCGGAAATCGTCGAGAACAAGACGGGTTTTAAGACGCGGACAGTCAAGCTTGGCTATTCCCAACGGGCCGCAGCTCACTTGGCCAGCGGAACGGACGTGGCCGAAGCGGTCGCGTGCGGAGAAGCGGCCGTTCGCGCGGCTCTGGATGGCAAAAGCGGGTTCATGGTCAAACTCGTCCGGACTTCCACGAGTCCCTATCGCTGCACCACAGAGCTGCAGGATTTAAAGGACATTGCGAATGAAGTCCACCAACTCCCTCGCGATTGGATTTCCGAAGACGGCTTCCTGCCGAACGAAAAATTCATCGAATACGCGCGGCCGCTTATTCAAGGCGAAGTAAAAATCCCGCAAGATGGCGGTCTTCCGAAATTCGTTGTGCTCGATCGTGCGCTGATCGACAAGAAACTCCCGGCACGAGGTTAACGGGGTCAGCCGAACAGCGCCCGGGTTACGCCGAGGAAATCGAACAGCAGCTTCACATTCAGCACGACGATAATTCCCGCCACAACCCACGCCAGCGTCGAAGTCAAGCGTGAGTTAACGAACTCACCCATTTTCTTTATGTCACTCGTGAAGATAACGAGTGGGATGACTGCAAACGCGAGCTGAAAGCTTAGGATCACCTGGCTTAGAACCAAAAGTTTGGCCGTGCCGCTCTCTCCGTAAAGAATCGTGCAGATCACCGCCGGCACAATAGCGACCAACCGTGTGATCAAACGGCGCAGCCAAGGCCGGAGCCGGATGTTCAAAAACCCTTCCATCACAATTTGCCCCGCCAACGTCCCGGTCAGCGTCGAATTCTGGCCGGAAGCCAGCAACGCCACCGCAAACAAAATGCTCGCGGCGTGCACGCCCAGCATCGGGCTGAGAAGCTTGTAGGCGTCCTGGATTTCAGCCACGTCTTGATGGCCGCTGGTGTGAAAGGTCGCGGACGAGACGATCAGGATCGCGGCGTTAATGAACAACGCGAACATCAGCGCCACCGTTGAGTCGAGTGTGGCAAACTTGATCGCTTCCGCTTTTCCCGCGGCGTTCTCCTCATACTTGCGCGTTTGCACGATGGACGAGTGCAAGTAGAGGTTGTGCGGCATCACCGTCGCACCCAAAATGCCGATCGCGACATAAAGCATCTCTGGGTGCTGCAAGATCTGCGGCGTAGGGATGAACCCGCGCAGAATTCCAGACAGGCTCGGATGGGAATATATTATCTCCGCAAGAAAGCAGCCGCCGATCGTCAGGATCAACAGGATCACGAGCGCCTCGAGTGATCGGAATCCTTTGTTTTGCAGGACCATCACCACGAGCACATCGAGCGCAGTGATGCAAACGCCCCAAACGAGCGGAAGCCCGAAAAGCAAATTCAACGCAATGGCCGAGCCGATTACCTCCGCCAGATCGCAAGCCGCAATCGCGATTTCGCAAACCACCCAGAGGAAAACCGCGGCCGGTTTGGAATAGTGGTCGCGGCACGCTTGGGCCAAATCCCGGCCGGTGACGATCCCAAGTTTGGCGCAGAGCGACTGCAAAAGGATCGCCATTAAATTGGAGATAAAGATTACGCTCAGCAGGGTGTAGCCGAACTGGGATCCGCCCGCCAGGTCAGTGGCCCAGTTGCCAGGATCCATATAACCAACGGCAACGAGATAGCCAGGGCCTGAAAACGCGAGCAGTTTGCGCCAGAAGCCGAAGGTTTTCGGGACCGGGACGCTTCGATGGACTTCGCGGAGGCTGGGGTGTTGTTTGGGCAACCGCCAGCCGATATCCGAGCAGAGTGGTGGAGTCTCGTCGGGATCCATAGAATTAGCCTCAGCCGATGAGAAGCTAGGGCAAATGTTAATAGCGTCAACTATAAATGTTAGGCAAGACTAATTCAGGCAGGTTCAAACCCCGAAAAGAATGAACGACACGAAAGGAACACTCGCCGCCAGTGTGCGTGCCGGGCCTCGGAAAGTTCGCGCCCATTCCAGGGTTGTTGACGGCTTAGCTGCCGGAAATCCGGCCGGATTGGCTCAAAACATTGGTTGAATTGCGGGATGCTGTTATTCTTCGAGTGTGCGTTTGGTTGATCTTCAGCAAATCGGGAATGAGCTCGCTCTGAAATGGGATGATGGCAGCGAGGATTTTATCACCCTGGAAAAGCTGAGAAGGGAATGCCCTTGCGCTGGCTGCCGCGGTGAAATGGATGTGATGGGCAATCTTTACAAAGGCCCCGAACAAACACTCACGCCACTCGCGTTTCAATTACGACAGATCGCCCGGGTGGGGACCTACGGCATTCAGCCGCACTGGGGCGATGGGCATAACACCGGCATATACTCGTTCGATTATTTGCGGAAGATTGCCAAATGAAGCGGAGCATCGCGCTTACGGTTTGTTGCCGTAGGTGACGTAGTCGTCAAGATCGAGCAGATCAAACCAGGTGGCGATGTCAGTCCGATTCGGAGCGATTTGCGAGTGGAGATCGTTGAAATATTTCCGCGAATCCAAATCGGTTGGGACGCGCTGCTCTTGCAGGCAGCTCCAAGCACCGATCTCGGCCGGGTTCGGTTTTGTTTTCGACTGTTTCGAAATCCAATCGAGGATTTCGCTGTCCGTTTTCCCGGCAGCTAATTGCTTTTTCAAAGCATCCGGATTGATCCCGACGAATTCGAGAAAACGTTGATCGAGCGGACACGCATATTTGTACTCGCCATTTTTTCGGGCCAACAAAGCGCGGCCTTTGTCCAAGATCCGAGGGAGAATCACGTAACCACCGAGGCGAACTCGGGCGCTGCGCGGCGGGCGTTGAGTCAGATCGGGAGCATTCATGGGATTCTAAGTGTTGATGGTGCAACGGCCGCGAACACCCTGTCCGCAGCCAGGAAAACCGGGGCTGTTCAGCTATTAGGCGTGACGTTTTCCACTTTCGTCGCTTCGTCCGTCTCGCTTGGTTCAGGATGCGCGGATTCAGCCGTTTCCGGAGTGGAGGCAGGTTCTGTTGGCAAAGCGTCCGCGGCTTCTTCCGCTGGAGCTGCCGGCGCGGCGGCATTCGAAGCCGGCTGCACGAATTCCGCGGTTTCCTCCGCTTGCTTTTCTGCGGCGGCGGCTTCGGCCGATCCGGATTGGGCTTCGACCACGGATTCCTCTGCGGCTGGTCCAGGCGCGGCTTTCGCGGGGCGCGGAGGAGCTGGCCTTCGAGCCATCTCCATGATCCCGCTGGCGAACTCGATGACGTGGCCTTCATGAATGAGCCAGTGCAAATCGCTGATGAGCGCCGCCACTTCAGGTGTTGGCGGAGTTTCTGATTGATTGGCGGGATTAGCGGCTTCCGCCAGAGCGGGCGTGGGAGCCAAAGCTTCGAGAAGCTTGCGTCGAGTGCAACTCGGGGTCGCTTGAATGAAATCAATGATTCGCCGGACGCCGTCGGAAACGGGCGTGACTTGGGGATCGAGGTAACGGGGCCGGGCCACGGCCACGTGCGTGACGGTTTTGTTGACCTTGAAGAATTGCAACCCTTGGCCGGCGAACTGATGGCTGAGCACGTTGACGACTCGGAGCGGAAAACGCATCTGATCTTCCCAAGCGCGGCGAACGGCTTGGCGGAGCGTGGCAGAAGGAAGATCCTGAGCCGCGGCGCCAGTCATCGTGTGGGAATCGACCGGCCGGATGATGTTGGGGAGATGGGTTTCTCGAAAATGTTTTTCCACGGCCTCACGATTGGGCAGCTTAAGAGGCTCCGGGAGGTTGAGGCAGACGTATTCCGTCTTCCAGCTTTGTTCGTCTAGCCATTTTTTGACGGTGGCTTCGTCCTTAACAATCTTGACGCGCGACTTGTAAACGTCGAACGGCATTCGCGCGAAGCGTTCGCTATGAAGCTTGCGCAATTTGTTTTGGTAATCGTGGTAATTTGGCGGGCCCAAGATTTCGCCGCTCAATCCGCATTGGGCCACGAAGGTGTAGGTGCCCTTGGGCGGCTCCGCAGGCGTGCGCTCGGGCTGATAGAATGTCGAGAAGTGCTGCGCCAGGACGTGACTCACGGCTTCGTTCTCGGAAAGCCAAAGGGTGTCGTCGAGATTGCAGAGGAAGAGCGGTTGCGCGGGCTGGCCATCGGCTTTCTTGATAATGTCGAACTGAACCAAATAGCGCTCCGGCTTCTTCAAGATCAAAAAGGCGATATCGAACAAAGGATAAGCGCGGCCGGTCAGGCGAATTTGCCGAGCGAGCGATTCCACTCCGCGCTCGTCGGGAATAAGAGAAATTTGAATTTCCAGAGGAGGCGCTTGCTCTCTCTTTTCGGGAGGACGGCCTCCTCCGCGGAACGGCCGGCGGCCACCTTCACGACGGCCCTTAAAATCAGCCGCAGGTGGACCGGAGGGCTGGTCACGCCGTGGGGGACGCGGTCCGCGCCGGTCTGTGTGCCCGCCGGCGCCGCGCCGCGCTGATCGCGCGTCCTCGCCTTCGAACTTGGCGTATTTATTCTCTGTGGACGGCTTCTGTGCCCACGCAGGGAGAAAGTGCAGGTCGAGATCCAGCTCGGAAGCGGGAGAATCGGATTCAGATGACGTACTCATTCAAAAGCAAAAGCAGCTGCGAAGAATAACCCCGCAGCGAAAATTATCAAGTAAGGTAAGGATGAACCAGTTTGGAGAGATTTCAAGCGGCGATTCTTCCGAGACGGGAAATCGAACAGGCCCGGCGCTCGTTCGTCACTTGCCGTTCTTGTCTGGAGCGTCTGCGGCGCTCCGGCTCTCGAAATCAAACACCAGAGTGGTCTTGGTGTGGCGCGCGAGATCCCTGATTTCGAGCTTCTCGACTTGCCAGCGGCCTTGCAACTTCTTGAAGCCACTCGCGGCAAAAACCTTCACCTTGTGCTGCCCCTGGAATGCTTCCGCGTTGATGAAGCCGCCGCTTTCCCAGTCGATCCAGGACCGCACGCGCGAGTAAGCGCCGGCCGCAGGCGCTGGGTTTTTGCTGTCCACCACGTAACACCAGCGCGTGCGGTTATAGGTTTTCTCAACGAGCGACTGGTCGGGCCAATGCAGAAATTCGAGTCCCAAATCCGCAATCCAAAAATCAGTTCCGGCCAAGGGCTGGAACAATTGCTGGGGCTGCAATCGCTTCGGAGGCTCCGATTCGTGGCCGGTTCCCTTTTGCGCGAACCAATATTCGTTCGGTTTCTGCAGCGTGTGGACGACGGTCAATTGCTCCGCCGGATGGCTTGCGGTCGGCTGAGTCGCATAAATCTCTTTCCAGCCCGCGGCATTCGTCGTGATTCGCATCTGCACCGGAATTTCCGGCAGCAAGTCACCGTCGCGATTTCGGATCTTGAATACGCCATAGAAAGCGCTGTTCTCCGCGGGCGCTTGGGCCAGCAGTTCGTTGATGATGGCGCGCCCTTCCTCGGCCGGGTTGACAATTTTCTTCCGCTCCGGAAACGGCAAGGTTTGCGCGGACACGGAAAGGAAAAAGCAGCCAAGGGCGAAGACGAGCCAAAACGAGCGATGGCGCCTGTTCATTTTGGGAGGAGCGCGATTTCGAGATGCTGGGAAATGTGGTCGACAAAATGAACCTGCATTTTTTCGCGCACTTCCGGCGGCACTTCGTTCCAGTCTTTGCGATTCTTTTCCGGCAGGACAACTTGCTTGAGTTTCGAACGCGAGGCGGCCAGCACTTTTTCTTTGATTCCTCCGACCGGAAGAATCCGTCCGCGCAAGCTGATCTCTCCAGTCATCGCGAGATCCGAACGCACACGGCGCCGCGTCAGCAGTGAGGCCAGCGCAGTGACCATAGTGACCCCAGCGCTCGGACCGTCCTTTGGCACCGCCCCGGCGGGAATGTGGACGTGCAGGTCGTTTTTTTCGAACTCGTCAAAATTGATGCCGAGGCTCTGCGCCTGGCTGCGGAGGTAACTCAACGCAATTTGGGCGCTTTCTTTCATGACATCGCCCAGCGAGCCGGTCAGAACCAATTTCCCTTTGCCCGGCATTCGTGTGGCCTCGATGAACAAGATGTCGCCGCCAACGGGAGTCCATCCAAGTCCGATTGCTATGCCGGGCATCTTAATATTCTCCGCGCTCTCCAGGACGTATTTGGGCGGTCCGAGAAATTCGATCACATCGCTTGGTTTGATCACCATGACGCCGGTGGGTTCCTTTGCGGAGATGATCTTGCGAGCCGCCTTGCGAGTCAGAGTGGCGATTTCGCGCTCGAGCTGCCGGACGCCCGCCTCTCGCGTGTAATCATCGATCAAACGGCGCAAGGTGGCGTCCGGGAATTTCACGACTTTCTTTTTCAAGCCATGTTCCTCGAGCTGGCGCGGCACCAGGTACCGCTTGGCGATTTGTAATTTCTCGGCGGCGGTGTAGCTGGGAAGCTCGATGACCTCGAGGCGGTCTCGCAACGCCGCATCGATCGGATCGAGCCAGTTGGCCGTGGTGATGAAGAGCACGCGTGAAAGGTCAAATGGCAGATCGAGATAATTATCGGTGAACGTGTTGTTTTGCTGCGGGTCGAGCACCTCGAGCAAGGCGGCGGAAGGATCGCCCCGGAAGTCGGAACCGATCTTGTCAATTTCGTCCAGCAAGATGACTGGATTATTGCTCTCGACGCGGCGCAAGCTTTGAATAATGCGGCCCGGCAAGGCACTGACGTAAGTGCGGCGATGACCGCGAATTTCCGCCTCGTCTCGCATTCCCCCTAAAGAGATGCGCGCGAATTTTCGGCCCAGGGCGTCGGCGACGCTTTTGCCGAGGGATGTTTTTCCGACACCCGGAGGGCCGACCAGACAGAGAATCGGGCCTTTGAGTTTTTGCTTCAGCTTGATCACGGCCAGGAATTCGAGCAGCCGATCTTTCACCTTGGTTAGGCCGTAATGCTGTTCATCCAAAATCCGGGCGGCATCATCCAAATCGAGCTTGTCCTCGGTCGATCGATTCCAGGGCAGGTTAATCAGCCAATCGAGATAGTTTCTGGAAACGGTGTATTCGGCCGCCGCAAACGGGATTTGCTCGAGCCGCTCCAGTTCTTTGATGGCGACTTTTTGCGCGTCGTCCGGGAGTTGGTTGGCATCGATCTGTTCGCGCAGCAGTTTTATGTCGCTGGCGTTGGGCTCGCTCTCGCCGAGTTCGCGCTGAATCGCCCGGATTTGTTCTCGAAGGAAAAAATCGCGCTGGCTCTTGGACATCGAGTTGGCGACTTCCTTCTGGATTTTCGAACCGAGCAGAAGAACTTCATGTTCGCGGTTGAGCAATGGCAACAGCCGCGAGAGGCGCTCCTTCACCACGTTCATCTCGAGCAGATGCTGCCGTTCCTCGAGGCTGAGGTTGAGATTTGCGGCGATGAGATCCGCCAGCTTGCCAGGCTGCTCAGTATTGAGCGCCGTGATTTTGACCTGATCGGATAATGCCGGCGAAAGATTGATGATTTCCTGGAAAACAGTTTGGGCATTTCGGGCCAATGCGGCCATTTCGAGCGACTCCTCGGAAGCCTCCTTGAGCACTTCGACTTTGGCGGTGAGGTACGGCTCGGTGGCGGTGAAATCGCTTAAGGAGATGCGGCGAAGGCCTTCCACCAAAACCCGCACTGTATTGTCCGGGAATTTCAGCATCTTGAGCACACGGGAAGCGCAGCCATGCGGCCAGAGATCGTCGGGAGTGGGATTCTCGACATCGGGTTTCCGCTGCAGCACCAACCCGAGGAACCGGTCGCCTGCGACGACGTCATCGATTAGCCGGATGCTCTGAGAAGACTCGACGAGCAGCGGCGCAACCATGCCCGGAAAAATAACAATGTCAGAGAGGCCGAGGATGGGCAGAACTTCCGGGAGCGATTTGGCGGGCGGCTTGGTGGTCAGCTCGGTTCCGCCGGACGAAGCGTCCAGGATGTTAATGAATTCAGTCTCGGGTGAAGTCATCGTCGCCCTCTTTTAGCTTGGATGCCGACGCGAGGGAAAAGTTCACGCCTTGATTTCCTCGGAAGGGTGCGAGACGGAGAGCTTGGAAGAAGAAACACTCTTGAGCGGGACATCGACTCGGAGAAAGCCGTTTTGGTAAGCCGCTCGCGCTTGAGATAAATCGTAGCCAGACGGAAGTTCGATCACCGTTTCAAAAGCCCCGTAGTTGATCTCCATGATCAGGAATTTGCATTTCGGAGCGCGGCAGCCATCCGGGCGATGCCCGCTGATTTTCACCCGATTTCCCTCCACGACTAGTTCCAAATCTTCCCGTCGCATTCCCGCCAATTCCACCTTGATCACCAACCCGTCATCCGTCACGTAAACATCTGTGTTCGGCACCCAGTAACTTTCCGCAGACCCTTCCTGCCCGGTGTGGGTGTGTTTTTTAACGAACTGGAGGGAGGAATTAACTTTGCACATGGCCGTCCGGTATTTGCACGATAAATGATGACCGCGCCTTAAGCAAGCGGAGTCCACTCATCGCGCTTTCATCACAATCTGCGGCCGCTCGCCTTTCCGCGCCCGATAAACGACTGGACCCGGACGGGCTGACGACCTGCCGCAGCCACACTGATCTTCACAGGGTAAAATCGATTTTTTCCGGCGAAGTCTGGCCGCTAAGAAAACAGCTGCCGTCGTTCCGACGATTCCTAAAGAAGCCAGTTGCTGCCAATCCACGGTGGCAACATAGTCCAATTCACTCTCCTGGCAAAGACCAAATTCGGCCGGCGAAATCGCGCTCGTCCCCGCGCTATTTCGCTTTTCCAGCGAGGAACCTAAAAATAAACTCCCGCGCAGCGATGCCGCCGGTTTTTCAATTCAAACATCGGGTGACCTACGCCGAATGCACCGTCGGCAACCACGTTTATTATTCCCGCTATTTGGACCTGCTCGAACGAGCAAGGGGTGAGTTTTTTCGCAACCTCAACTGCTCGCTCGCGTACTGGGAAGGCCACGATACCGCCTTTCCTGTCCTCGAATGCCTCTTAAAGTACAAATCGCCGGCGCGCTATGACGACCTGCTCACCATCGAAGTGCGGCTGAAGCACCTCGAAGGGATTCGCCTTTTCTTCGCACACCGGATCGTGACTGGGGAAGGAAAGCTCGTCCTCGAAGCGGAGACGTCTCATTACTGCTCAAGCTTAAACGAGAGGCCGAAGCGGCTTCCGCAAGAGATTCAAAAGAAGTTAGAAGCTTACCTGAACTCCGGCGCGAACCCGCTCGGATGACCGAGACGCGTTCGAAAGCCTCCTGCAGCATAAATTGGCCTACGAGCCTGCTGCCAGTCCCTGAATCGTTTTTGGGTGCGTGTAGACGTTCATCCGGTCGCTTCGCAAGAAACCAATCAACGTCTGCCCGCTCGCCTCCGCAAATTCAACGGCAAGGCTCGAAGGCGCGGAGACAGCGGCGACGATTGGAATTCGCGCCGCCAGTGCCTTCTGTAAAATCTCGAAAGAAGCGCGGCCGCTTACCAACAAGACCTGCTGTGAAAAAGGCCATTTGCCTGAAAGAAAACCGAATCCGATCACCTTATCGACGGCGTTGTGCCTGCCGACATCCTCGCGAGCGACGATTAACTCGCCAATTGGATCGAACAACGCCGCGGCATGCAATCCACCTGTCGTTTGGAACAACGATTGCGCGGACCAAAGTTTTTCCGGCAGCCCACGGATGGTTTCAGCGTCGATCATCAGCTCGTCGCGAACAGGAGGAAAATGCAGGTGAACCGATTCAATCGAAGCCTTCCCGCATAAACCGCAGCTGCTGCTCGCGAAAACGTGGCGTGTCAATTCCGAAAAATTTACGTCGACGTCCGCGGTCAAAAACGCATTGAGGACGTTTCCCCAGAGCGCGTCCTCGCCTGTAACCGAAGGTGCGAACTCCACAATCTGGCGGCGCTCTGTGACCACGCCCTCTGAGACTAGAAACCCAGCCGCGAGCTCGGCATCATGCCCGGGGGTCCGCATGATCACCGCCACGCTCCGGCCGCGCACACGAATCTCCAACGGCTCTTCGCATGCGAGCCAATCGTCCTGCGCCACCGCGCCTTGGCCATGCTTCCACGCGAAGATGCTGGTTTTAACGGTCGAGAGTTGCTCGTTTGCGGGGGCGGAGTCGCACGAGAGGCGACTGGCCGTCGGAGAAATTCGTTCGATCACAGCCTGGCCTTTTCCCGTTTGATCAAGCGGACGCGAGCGTTGTAATCCGGAACGCCGCCCGCTGGATCCCAAATCCCATGCTGAATCAAAACGTTCCCCTCCGGCCAATGGATTTGAAGGTTGCCTGCGGCGATCGGCACGATCCAAACACGTCCCTCGAATTGCCCAAGCTCATTCGTCAATAGAACGGGTTCCTCCGGCCGCAAATTTAACTTCGTCGCATCTTCCGCAGAAATGAGCACGGCATCGCGCGGAGCGCCGTTGATCGGGTCGATTTCATCATAAATCAGAGTGTTAAATTGTTTCCCGCGGCGGGTGCTCAGCTCAAACTCATCCTCGCTGCGGGAGAGATTCGGCAGCGGCACGGCGCGGAAATGCGCTTTGCCGTCAGTCGTCGGAAATTTCCAGCCGGCGCAGAGATGCGGCCCGCCGTACTGAACCGAGTCTCCGGTTTTCTTGAGCCGCTGGATTCCTTCGTAAAAAGGAACGATGCGCGCAATTTCCTCGCGCATTTCCCAGCCAGTGTTGCAGCCAAGCTGGTCTGCTCTGTCCGGGCACGTTGCCCGCGCTAAATCGAGAAGAATCTTCCATTCGGCTCGCGCCTCGCCTACCTGGCGCGGAATCTCAGGACTAAAAATAATTCGGCGCTCCGTTGTTGTTTCAGTCCCACCATCATCTTGTTCGTAGCGCGTTTTTGCTGGAAGCAGAATGACCTCTTCTTTCGCATCCACAAACATTTGGTCCGTGAGAATAATGTCTTGATGAACGCGCACAGGGACCTTCTCGATCGCCTTGCGAACGTGATCGGGCTCAGGAAGCGTGCCTAAAAAATTTCCGCCAACACAATAGAGGAGATCGAGATCGCCACGCCCCGCCGCCTCCACCATTTCTGGCGCCGAATAGCCAATCCAATCCGGGACGTTGAACTGATACTTTTCGGAAAGCCACCGCGCCGACTCGGTCGTGATCGGTTTGCCGGCGGGAAAAACGTTAGCGTACGCTCCCATTTCTGCCCCGCCTTGCACAGAGGAATGGCCTCGGATAGGCATCAAACCGCACCGCTCACGGCCCACAAATCCCTTCGCCAGTCCCAGATTTAAGATCATTTGCACCGCATGCGTGCCGAAGGCGTGCTGCGTAATCCCCATGCTCCAGACCAGCACCGCCGTCCGGGCGCGATGAATCAGCTCTGCCATTTCCTCCATGCTCGATCGCGGCAATCCCGCATTTCGTTCCAGATCACGCCAATCCAGTTCCGTTGTGCGGCGTTTTAATTCGTCGAATCCGCCGCAGTGATCGCGAATGAATTGTTCGTCCTGCCAGCCGCGTTCGAAAATAATTTTGAGCGTGCCGTAGAGAAACGCGATATCGCCGCCCTGCGCGACGGGAAACCAATAATCCGTGATCGCCGTTCCAAAGAGCGCGCTTTGCAAGTTCGATGGAACCCAGTAACGGTCCATGCCCGGCTCAAGGTACGGATTCACCAGCACGACTTTCGTTCCGAGCTTCTTTGCTTCGTGAAGATACTTCGTCGTGACGGGTTGATCGTTTGCGGGGTTGGCCCCGAAAAACAGAATGAGGTCGGCGCCCCGCCAATCTTTGTAGCTGCACGTAGTGGCCGCGACGCCAATTGCTGCTTTCATCGCGGCAGTGGATGGCGCATGACATAACCGCGCCGCATTATCGATATGATTCGTGCCGAGGAACCGGGCGGCCTTTTGCGCCGCGTAATACACCTCGTTTGTAATGCCACGCGACGTCAGAAAAAATGCCACGCGTTTGGGATCGCTCCTTCGGATTCGCAGAGCCAGACGCTGGCACGCTTCCTCCCAAGTAACCCGCCGGAAACCAGCATCACCCGCTTGCCGAAGCATCGGAAACGAGAGTCGCCCTAACTCGCGCAGCTCGGAATTTTTTTTTCCCCGCAGACGATGCACGTTTTGCAAGACCCTGGAATCCAGCTCCGGCATGGTGTTTAGCCGAAGAAGATTTAGCCGGGTCATGCAGAGGTGAGTGCCGTCAATCGTCCAATCATGAAACCCCGCCACGCCTAATGCGCACCCATCGCACACGCCGCGGCTCAGAACTTTCCAGGCATATCCCAGGTTATCGCGGTTTTTCCAGGCAACGGACGCCATGCCGCGAAAGTGCTTGGGCTTGATCTGGCCGATTCCAAACGGGACTGCTGCCCTCAGTTTCTCTCTCCAGCCTCGCTGAAGCTGATGCCCCATACTTACGCCGCTTGTTGCCTCGAATTGGTTTTGGAAGAATGGCGGCCCTTGAATGTCAGCTCGGCAATTCCCGACTTGTCCAATTCTCCCAAACCTTCAGCGACCATTCTGTCGTATTGTTTCTTCGTTGCGACGGCCAAAGGAAGGTTCAGGCCAATCTCTTCAGCGAGTTTCACTGCAATTCCCGAATCTTTGGCAGCGTGGGACGCAGAAAAGAAGCAGCTGTGTTCGCGATTCTGCATGTCTTCGCCATCTGTTTGAAGGACCCGGGAGTTAGCGCCTGTTTGCGAAAAAACCTCACGCAAGATGGCTAAATCCAAACCGAGCGCCTGGCCCAATCCGAGCCCTTCAGCCAACGCGGCGGTGTTGATGTTCATCACCATGTTAACCAGGGCTTTCACTTTGGCCGCCTCTCCTGCGCCGCCGATGTACCGCATGGAAGCGCTGAGCTTTTCCAGGACCGGCTTCGCCCGCTCAAAAGCTTCCTTCTTCCCGCCGCACATCAAATACAAAGAACCTTCCCGCGCCTGGGTGATGCTCGAGGCCATGCATGCTTCCAACGATTGCGCGCCGGCTTTTTCCGCGCGACGTTCAGTTTCCACATGAACGCCAGGAGTAATCGTCGCACAGTTAACGAAGATTTTCCCTTTTGCGCCTGTCAGCAAAGTATCGCCTTGCGAACCGTAAATTCGCTCAGTCGCGGCATCGTCAGTCACAACGGTAACAATGACGTCCGAAAGTTCAGTTACGCGGGCGAGCTTCGAAGCGGCTTCGCACCCCAGTTCTTTGGCGACCGCCTGAGCCACTTCAGGCCGGACATCATAAACCGCAGAGACCTTGAAGCCACAGTCCTTCAGCCGACGAGCCATATTCGCTCCCATTCGACCGACCCCAACGAACCCAATTCTTTGAGACATAAGATTTCCTCCGATAAGTGCGTTGTTAATGTTGGGCACAGCCCAAGCCCATCACGGAAATGCGGGGAGAATACGCGGCGTTGTTTTATTTGCACACATTTTTTCGGCCAAAGCAGAAATTCGAAAATTAAGCGCCGGGTGTGTGCCACTTCAGCGAGACAATCAAGGTTCGAATGGGCCAGCGTGTCGCGCCACCTCTGAGATCGCCTTGTTCGAAATAAACAGCAACCCCTTCGTACCGTGGGTTCTGGTCATCATTAGCCTGGGTGGCACTTCCGCTGCTGAGGAAGTTGAAACAAATTTCCTTATGGCCAAAGTACTCGGAATTGATTTAGGCACGACAAACTCCTGCATGGCGATCATGGAGGGCGGCGAGCCCGTGGTTTTGGAAAACTCAGAGGGCCGCCGAACAACGCCCTCAGTTGTCGCGTTTACGAAATCGGGAGAACGCCTCGTCGGTGAGCCGGCCAAACGCCAGGCCATCACGAATCCGCGAAATACGATTTACTCCATTAAACGTTTCATGGGGCGGAAATTCGAGGAGGTCCAAGAAGAAACTAAGCGTGTCCCCTATAAAGTCGTGCGCGCTTCCAACGGCGATGCCGGGGTTGAGGTGGACGTCGACGGCAAACCGAAGGTCTTTAGCCCGCCCGAAATCTCCGCGATGATTCTCGCCAAATTGAAGGCCGACGCGGAAATGCGCTTGGGTGAAAAAATTACCCAAGCGGTAATCACTGTGCCTGCCTACTTTAACGATTCTCAACGCCAGGCCACGAAGGACGCAGGACGAATCGCCGGCCTCGAAGTGCTGCGAATCATCAATGAACCGACTGCGGCCTCCTTGGCCTACGGCCTCGATAAAAAGAAGGACGAAAAAATCGCTGTCTACGACTTGGGGGGCGGCACGTTCGACATTTCCATTCTCGAAATCGGCGACGGTGTCTTTGAAGTCAAGGCGACCAACGGCGACACCCATTTGGGCGGCGACGACTGGGATGCCCGAGTGATGGATTGGATTCTCGACGAATTCAAAAAGGAACATGGAATGGATCTGCGGAAACAACCGGACGCTTTGCAACGCATCAAAGAGGAAGCCGAGAAAGCCAAAATCGCCCTCTCCAGCTCCCAGGTCTATGAGATCAATTTGCCATTCGTCACGGCCGATGCGAGCGGGCCAAAACACATCAGCACGAAATTGACCCGCGCCAAGATGGAACAACTCTGTGACGATTTGTTCGAACGGACTGTCGGTCCCGTAAAAAATTGTCTCAAGGATGCCGCGCTTTCGGCGGATAAAATTGACGAATTGGTCCTTGTCGGCGGCATGACTCGAATGCCGCGTGTGGTCGAGACGGCTCGCGCGCTTGTCAGCAAACAGCCCCACCAGGGCGTGAACCCGGACGAAGTCGTCGCTGTGGGCGCGGGAATCCAAGGCGGTGTTCTGATGGGCGAAGTGAAGGACGTTTTGCTGCTCGACGTCACCCCCCTCTCGCTTGGAATCGAAACGTTGGGCGGCGTTTTCACGAAGTTGATTGAGCGCAACACCACCATTCCAACCCGGAAATCCGAAATCTTTTCAACCGCGTCCGATAACCAGCCTGGGGTTGAAATCCATGTTCTCCAAGGCGAGCGACCGCTCGCGCGCGACAACAAAACTATCGGGAAATTTCATCTCACCGATATCCCGCCGGCGCCCCGCGGCGTGCCGCAGGTCGAGGTCACCTTCGATATCGATGCGAATGGCATTCTGCACGTCAGCGCCAAAGATCTGGGCACAGGCAAAGAACAAAAGATCACCATTACGGCCAGCAGTGGCCTCACAAAAGACGAGATCGAAAAAATGCGGAAGGATGCGGAATTGCACTCCGACGAGGACCGGAAACGGCGTGAGGAGATCGAAGTTCGAAACGACGCTGACAATGCGGTCTATCGCTCAGAAAAGATGCTGCGGGACAATGCCGATAAAATCTCGCCAGCGGACAAGGGCAAAATCGAGGAGGCGATAAACTCCATCAAAGAAGCTGTTAAAGGAGCGGATATTAGCGCCATCAAATCATCGACGGAGAAGCTAAACGAAGCCTGGCAAGCGGTCTCAGCCGAGCTCTACAAAGCCGCCGCTGAAAAAACGCGCGCCGCCAAATCGCCGGGCCCGGAACAAGAGGCCGGCGCGAAAGAATCGGGCGGGAGCAAAGAAGAAGGCCCAATCATCGATGCCGAAGTTGTCGATGATAAAAAATAAAAATTTCCAGCCTGCCGCTCTGCGTCACCCGTGAAGCGGCAGGCTGTTTTTCCCGGGGCGAGTGTTCCGGGAACACATCTGAAAACCACCTGACCAAAATAATTAAAACACTATGGCAATTAATGTGAAACCGCTCGGCGACCGGATCCTGGTTGAACCGGTCGAAGAGAAGGAACTTAAAAAAGGCGGCATCATCATTCCCGATACCGCCAAAGAAAAACCAACCGAAGCCCGAGTCGTCGCGCTGGGCACCGGCAAGCTCGACGACAAAGGAAACAAAGTTCCCTTCGAAGTGAAAAAAGGGGACCGCGTTCTCGTTAGCAAATATGGCGGCACCGAAATCAAACTCGACGATAAAGAGTATAAGATCCTCGGCTCCGACGACGTGCTCGCCATCCTCGAATAATTAAACCCTGTTTAGCCCTCACACTTTTAAACCAAAACTGATCCTATGGCAGCAAAACAACTTATTTTTGATGAATCAGCCCGTCAGACGCTTCTAAAAGGCGTTTCGAAATTAGCGAGAGCCGTCACGGCAACGCTCGGTCCGAAGGGCCGCAATGTCGTGTTGGACAAAAAATTCGGCTCACCCACTGTCACCAAAGACGGCGTCACGGTCGCAAAGGAAATTGAACTGGAAGATCCTTATGAAAACATGGGCGCTCAGATGGTCCGCGAAGTCGCGAGCAAAACCAGCGACGCCGCCGGCGATGGCACCACCACGGCAACTGTCCTCGCCGAAGCGATTTTCCGCGAAGGCCTGAAATATGTCACCAGTGGCGCTAACCCGATCGGGATTCAGCGCGGTATTTCCAAGGCAGTTGAAGCCGCGGTGGATCAATTGGCGAAAATATCCAAAAAGGTAAAAGACAAGGAAGAGATCAAACAGGTCGCCACTGTCTCCGCGAACTGGGACAATACCATCGGTGAAATTATCGCCGATGCAATGGATAAGGTCGGCAAAGACGGAACCATCACGGTCGAAGAAGCCAAGTCGATCGAAACCACTCTGGAAGTGGTCGAAGGCATGCAGTTCGACAAAGGGTATTTGTCGCCTTATTTCGTCACGAACGCCGAGGCGATGGAAGCCCGACAGGAAGATGCTTACATCCTGATCTATGAAAAGAAAATCAGCAGCTTGAAAGATTTGCTGCCGATCCTCGAAAAAATCGCAAAAGTCGGCAAGCCGCTGTTGGTGATCGCTGAAGACGTGGAAGGCGAAGCACTCGCGACCCTCGTCGTTAACAAATTGCGCGGCACGCTTAATGTCTGCGCCGTGAAAGCCCCTGGCTTTGGCGATCGTCGCAAAGCTATGCTCGAAGACATCGCCATCCTCACCGGCGGCAAATGCATCACCGAGGACTTGGGCATCAAACTGGAAAGTCTGGCCCTGGAAGATCTCGGCCGAGCTAAATCCATCGTGATTGACAAAGAAAACACCACGATCGTGGAAGGCTACGGCAAATCGGCTGATATTCAAGGCCGCGTGAATCAAATTCGCCGCGCCATTGAAGAAACGACTTCAGATTACGACCGCGAAAAATTACAGGAGCGTCTGGCGAAACTCGCCGGTGGCGTTGCTGTGATCAATGTCGGCGCCGCGACCGAAACCGAGATGAAGGAAAAGAAGGCTCGCGTGGAGGACGCATTGCACGCCACTCGCGCCGCTGTTGAAGAAGGGATCGTGCCCGGAGGCGGTGTGGCATTAATTCGCTGCTCTGCGGCCATTGACGCGCTCAAGCTCGAGGGCGATGAGCAGATCGGCGTCGATATCGTAAAACGCGCGATCGAAGCGCCTTTGAAAGCCCTCGCGAGCAATGCCGGCGTGGAAGGTTCGATTGTCGTCCAGGAAGTGAAACGCCGGAAAGGCAACGATGGCTATAACGTTTCGACCGGGGCGTACGAGGACCTCGTCAAAGCTGGTGTGGTTGATCCCAAAAAAGTTACCCGCACTGCTTTGCAAAACGCCGCGTCCATCGCCGGGTTATTGCTCACCACCGAATGCTTGATCACCGAGATTCCTGAGAAGGATAAGAAACCCGCTCCAGGCGGCGGCGGTCACGGGATGGAAGGAATGGATTACTAATACGGCATGCACCGGCTGAGCGGCAGCAGAGCCGGGCGTCAATTACAGGAGGAACCGAGAACGAGGCGAAGGAAACTTCGCCTCGTTTTTTTTCCAGTCGCAGCCCATTTAATCGACCGAATTGTGCTGGCCCTGGCCCTGGGGGCAGAAACTTGCCGAAACCCTTCCAGACAGGGTGGTTTGTACCTCCCCAGCAAAGGGCTGGGAGCCGGTGAGTTAAAGCCTTTGCTGGACAATCGAGTTTCATTTTGTTTTAGTGGCGTGGATGCGCCAGAAGACATTTGAAT